>Ga0268356_10154_pt1 | contig 247188 bp, 257 predicted proteins | sample BioMet10_FD_194415 | JGI IMG/M metagenome (GOLD analysis project Ga0268356, IMG submission 194415) | Sewage microbial communities from Oakland, California, United States - Biofuel 10 (PacBio Assembly) | ecosystem: Engineered > Wastewater > Sewage > Unclassified | place: USA: California...
CGAGCGCATCCACCGTTCTAACCTGGTAGGCATGGGCGTGCTGCCGCTGCAATTCCTCGATGGCGCCAGCGTAGCCAGCCTGAACCTGAACGGGCACGAGACCTACGAGATCAGCGGACTCGCTGACCTGCGGGTCGGCCAGATCCTGACCGTACGCGCCTACGATGGCGATTGCTGCATGAAGGAATTCCCGGTGCGCCTGTGCATCAATACCCCCGCTGAACTGGCTTATTTCAAAGAGGGGCGGTCTGCTGACAGCTTTTGCAAAAAGCGTGTTGAGGCAATAAAACGAAAACCATCAAATAAACGAAACCATCAAAAATCACTCCCGAACCGTCTGGTCGGGAGTTTGCTTTTAGCAGTACAGCGCGCGGTCGCCGCTCACGGCCAGCACTTCGCCGAAGTACAGTTGATGAAATCACGGTTTGGATAATTGCGCACGATAGCCGGGTCGAGAAAGGCGGCTTCGTGCAGCGGATCAGTGTACATTTTTCGGCATTCCAGCACCAGATTGGCCTCAGCAAAGACCGGCGCGGCCACTTTCTCGGCGGCACAGGCAGTCAGTCCGCTCTTGGCGATCTTATCCTCCCGGCGCCCGGATTTACTGCCCAGATATTCCCAGCGCTTTATGGCGTTCCGCTGGGAAGGCGCACACGGTGAAGTCGGGATACTGCTGAATGAACTGGTAGGTATAACGCGTGGGACGAACCGCTACCATCACGAAAGGTTTTTCCCAGATCACTCCCAGACTGCCCCACGAAATGGTCATGCAGTTGTATTTCTTTTCGGCAAAATCCCCGGCCATCAACACAAACCAGCGTTCCTGAAAGATCGAGAAAGAATTGAGTTTCAGTTCTTCGATCGCAATCGGACTGTTCGCCATTGCTTTCTCCTGTAAAGAGTAGATTGAAAATTCCCTTGCTGCTCTCTTATTTTACAGGAAATTGCCGATCTGTCATATTCTTTTCTTTTTTGCTGGCCACTACTCCCGCCAGCACCAACCCCAGCAGAGAAAGTCCGATCCCCAGCGGCACGTCCCAGGGGCGGTAGCGGAAGCGGTAGGTATGCGCTCCCGCCGGGGCAACCACCTGCAGCCACTGGTTGCCCGAGACCAGTTCCGCGGCCTGACCGTCGACTGTCACTGTCCACCCCTGACCGGAATTTTCCTGCACAGTCAGCAGCCCGGCAGAGGCAGCGGCGCAGACTACGTCGATGTTGCCGCCTACCGCCTGGGCCTCGCACTTATTAACCGTGCCAGCCGTGGTAACTGTGGCATATTCATTCTGCGGATAGGCCAAAATCGCATACGGCGGCAGGCGCAGGCTCAAGGCCGGGTTGTCCTCTGCTACCGGGTCAGCGGAAGCCACGAGCTGCGCGGGCGGCAGGGTCACATCCTTCCAGTTCCAGGTACGGAAAGCGCTGCTGAGCTTCAAGCCGTTTTCCGCGGCCGGGATCATGAAGTTGAGATTTGGATCGATGAAATCCACCCACTCGCTGGTCTTTGTTTTGAGCGCCAGGGCCGCTGACTGCAATGACGGCAATTCCGGCTCGGTCTGCCAGAAAGACTCGCTGAAATCGTAACCATCCTGCAGAGAGAAGAACATCAACACCAGCACGGGCAGCCAAATCACGAATTGCGCCAGCAGGCGCCAAATGCGGGGGAGAGACCAGTGGCTCACCTGGGAGCACAAAAACTGCAGCACCGCTTCGGTACCCAGTGCGGCCAGTCCCAGCAGCGGCGGGATCACCAGTCCGGCGATGAAGGAGGGAAAGCGCACCCCAGCCAGCACAGGGAGAAGCAGCACCAAAAAACGGAACAGCCAGCCGCTGCTGGCCAGCCAGGACAACGCGATTGCACTGACAAAAAAGAGCACGATGCGGCGTTTTTCGCGCGGCGCCAGAAAAGTGCCCAGTATCGCCAGCAGCACCGGCAGCCAGCCAATGTAGTTGATATTCAGATTAGGCAGTGACAGCTTTTCGAGACTGGTATTGAGATAGAACCCATAATCGTGGATGACCAGATTGAGCGGTTGATATTGCAGCGACTGCGCCGAATCGAAACTGAAATCCAGTTGTTTGATGATGCTGCCGCCGAAATGCAGCAGCGGAACCAGCAGCACCGCGGCGATCAAGGCGGCAATGACCCCGGCCGCGGCAAATTTGCGCCACAAATGCTGCTGCCACCACTCCCACCGCGCCAGACAGATCAAGAAAGCCGGCACGTAACACAGCAGCATGCCAATCTGCAGATAGCCTTGCCCGGCCAGCACGGTCAGCCCCAGGGCGATCCCCAGCCAGGAGGCCGAACGCCAGCGCTGGTGCAGGGCCAGTTCCAAAGCCGGGGCCAGCACCAGACTGCAGGCCGCCGTTGAGATGACCAATCCCACCGCGCCCAACTGCATCTTGCCGGCCAGATGACCGCCAATAACCGCAGTAGCCGCAGTGAACAGGCGCGACCACCTCCCAGCACCGATGGTTTTGGCCAGCCACCATTGGGCCAGCCCGGCCATGATCAGGCTCAGCAGCAAGGCGATCTTGGCTCCGTCGACCACTCCCAAAAGCAGCGTCGGCACCGCCACCACCGGATGCAAAAAACTGCCCTGCAATTCGGCAAAAGCTGGGGCTCCGCCGCGGGAAAAGCCGTTCCAGAACATGCACGGACCGCAGGTCTTGAAATTGATCCAGTTGAAATGTGTTTGCACGGTCAGGGCAAATTCCCCTCCCGAGGGCCAGCGCGTTGGATCCAACACCAGATAGGCCCGCCCCACCCAGCAAGCCCAAAGGATGACCAGCACGATCTCGATTAAAAGCGAAAGCGGAAGCAGAAAAGCGTCGATTTTATGCGTGCGCCGGGTCGGGCCAGAATTCACAGTTCCCCCCACTCAAAAAGAGTTTGAAACCACTCGATCAGCAATGAATTGTCACGAAGCACTCAGAAAGAAGTGGAACCTTCTTAATTATAGTCACAACCCCAAAAGACAAAGGCTGAGGCAGTGCCTCAGCCCAGAAACGTCAGTTGTCCTTTTTCTCGAAATGCCAGTTGATAAAGAAGAGCAGAATCAAGCCGCCAACCATGGCCGCGATCAAATACGTCCCCGAACGGATACCCGCCTTTTCCATTACCACACCCTGCAGCCAGGGCAGCACCATACCGCCGACCGCGCTCAACGAGGTAATGACTGAGCCTGCCTGCCCCGGGTTGCTTGGGAAAGCTGTGGTGACCATCGCCATACTGGTCGGGTATATGGCCCCAAAGCCCAGCCCAATGAAGAAGATGCCGGCAATGCTGAGGGCGACCTGCCCAAAACCCGCGATGAACAGTACCGCTCCCAGTGCACTGGTCCCCAGACACAGCAGCAAAACCCGGCGCGCCGACAGCCTGTTCCCCAGAAAGGTGCCCGAGAGCCGTCCCAGAGTGATTGCCAGCCAGAAACCTGACGTGACCAGCGAAGCCAGCTCAATCTTCAAAGAATTGGTCTGCTGCATGTAAGTAGTTGCCCAACCGCCCATCGAGCTTTCAGCACCCACGTAGATCAAGATCATCACCCCCATGCTCCACAGAAAGGCAGTGAAACGCGTCTTTTTCTGTTGTTCGGGGGTCTGGATGGCTTCGCGGGTCACGACGCGCACGTTGAAAAAGCGGATCAATATGACCATGCCAGACAGGAACATGAGCAAGAGACTGAGATATAGCGCCGGAAAGCCGTTCGTCCACAAGGTGATGGACACACTGACCAGCAGCGGGCCAATGAAAGCCCCCACGCCAAAGAACACGTTGACCAGATTTAGCGCTGAGACGCTGTTCTCTTTAAAGAGTCTGCCGATCATGACATTCCCGCTCAGGTTGGTCATGCCGTGACCCCAGCCGGCCAAAAATGCCAGGGCAAAGGTCAGCGGCAGCCAGCGGCTGATGCTGACTCCGGTAATGCCCGCCGCCAGCACCAGGAGTGCCACCGTGAACGTACGCAACTGCCCCCATTTATCACTCCAGCGCCCCAATACCAGTTGAGCGGTTACCGCCCCCAGAAAAATGGCTGTGTACAGGCCGCCGATCGTTGCCAGGGTCGTGTGATTCCGCTCAGCAAACTGGCTGAGCAGCGGCCCAATTGCCGCCCACATCACCCCAAAAGAGAAGAAACCGATGCAAGAAAAGACCAGAATCGTGTTGGCAGTTCGTTTTTCCATATTGTTCCAGTAATGCGAGAGTTAACCCAGAAATCGAAAACAGGACTGGGCAATTTGCAAAATCAAGGTAGAATTGTAGCGCATTATCGGTAGAAATAAAGGAGTCTTATGTTCAATTTACTTCCGTTTGCCATGATTTTCATCTCTCTCGCGCTGGTCCTTTATTCCATTGGTGTCTGGGGAGAAAAGATCGCCGGCCGCCTGCATGCCTGGCAATTGATCTTCTTCTGGGCCAGTCTGGTGTGTGACACTACCGGTACCACTTTAATGTCAAAGATCGCTGGTTCCTTCGAATTCAATATTCACGGCATCACCGGCCTGCTCGCCATCGTATTGATGATCGTGCACGCTGTTTGGGCGACCCTCACCCTGATCCGCAAGAATGAAGATGCCATCAAGAACTTCCATCGTTTCAGTATTGTGGTCTGGTTCATCTGGCTCATTCCTTTCCTGAGTGGCATGGTCCTGGCCATGACCCATTAATAACCTCCCTCTAATTCGCAATCCGTCCCCAACTCGCTCGAGTTGGGGACTTTTATTGTAAAGCACGCTTGACATTTTGGTGGGCGTTCGCTATAATTCATAATGTAAAGTTTATTTTACATTAAGGAGGATCCGTTGAAGAATCGGCTCGAAGAGCTACGCAAAACCCGCGGCCTGACCCAGGAAGAACTGGCTGACCGGCTGGAAGTCTCGCGCCAAACCATTATTTCACTGGAAAATGGGCGCTACAACCCTTCCCTGATCCTGGCTTTCAAGATCGCCAAATTGTTTTGCCTCTCAATCGAAGAGGTCTTTCTTTACCCGGAGGAGTAAACATGACATTCAAGAAAAGTATCGTTCCTGTTTTAATGGCCCTGGCCGGGGCTGCTCTGCTGATACTCGGCAAGACCGTGTTCACCGCTGACGCCGTCAAGCAGATCGCCGGCATGTGCTTCGGATTGGGCGCCGCTCTGTTCACGCTGGGGATAGGAGCACTGGCCGGGAAGATTGTTACCGATAAAGTCGTCACGCCCGATATTGCCCGCCAAAAAGAGATCGACGTCAACGACGAGCGCAACGTACGCATCCGCGAACGGGTGGGCGCGCGCACCAATCAGATCATCTTCTATCTGCTATGTGCACTGGTGCTGTTTTACGGGTTCATGGGGGTAGAACTCTGGATCATTCTCTCTATTGCGGCTCTATTCGTGGTCGAACTGGTGCTGGTCATCGTTCTGACCAATCGCTATTCAAAAGAAATGTAAGCGCTTTGATTCCACCCTTCAGGCCGCTCGCGCGGCCTGAAGTTATTTCTCGAAAGAATTAAGCTTCACCCTTGCGAAACTGGGTGTGATACAGCGCAGCATATAAGCCATTCTGGGCCAGCAGTGAAGCGTGATTGCCGCGTTCGATGATTTCCCCGCGATCGATCACCAGAATTTGATCCGCCGCCAGGATGGTACTGAGCCGGTGGGCAATGACGATGCTGGTGCGCCCGGCCATGACCCGCTTGAGGGCCTCCTGAATCAAGGCCTCCGATTCGCTGTCAAGACTGCTGGTGGCTTCATCCAGCACCAGAATGCGCGGATCCTTGAGGATGACCCGTGCCAGGGCCAGCCGTTGTTTCTCCCCTCCGCTCAGGCGGTAACCACGTTCGCCGACGATGGTATCGTAGCCATCGTTTAATTGGGCAATGAAATCGTGAATGTTGGCCGCCCGGCAGGCCTCTTCGAGCTCAGATTGGCTGGCATCCGGCTTGGCATAAAGCAAATTGGTACGTACGGTATCGTGGAAGAGGTAGGTTTCCTGAGTGACCATGCCGATCTGAGCGCACAGCGAATCCAGCGTCACCTCACGCAGATCGTGTCCGTCGATCAAGATTCGCCCGCTGCTGGGGTCGTACAGGCGCGGAATAAGATAGGTCAGAGTAGTCTTGCCGGCACCGCTGGGACCGACCAGAGCGGTCAACTGTCCTGGCGCGGCAGTAAAGCTCACGTTTTGCAGAGCATAGCCGCGCGCCTGGGTATGAACGGAGCCTTCCTCTTCATGATTGGCCAGCTCTTCTTTACCAGAAAGGGCTGCTGCGACGTTCTCGATGCTGCCGTAACGATGCACATCGCTGAGAAAATGTTCATCTCCTTTCTCATACTGAAAAGAAACGGCATCGAAAGTGATCTCACCGCGTGCCCGTTCCAGAACCAGCGCTTCTGGCATTTCAATGATGTCCGGCGGCAGATCGAGTACCTCGAACACGCGCTCGAAACTGACCAGGGAAGTCGAGAAATCCAGTGGAGCATTGGCCAATCCCTGCAGTGCACCGTAGAGGCTGGCCAGGTAAGAGCCGAAAGCCACGATCGTTCCCACGGTGAACTTGCCGCTGATGACAAAATAACCGCCCAGACCATAGACCAGCGCCGTCCCCACCGCGCTGATCAGGCCAACAATGGCAAAGAAAAGGGAACCCGTAAAGGCTCGATCCACGCCCAGTGAGCGCACTTCATGGGCACGGTCGCTGAAACGGTTTACTTCTGTCTCTCTTTGTCCAAACAGTTTGACCAGCAGTGCCCCACCGATGTTGAGGGTTTCATTCATCATGGCATTCATCTGGGCATTGGCCTCGAGCTGCTGGCGGGAAATATCGCGCAGGCGATCCATCAGTTTATGTGATGCCACGATGAACAGCGGCATGATCACCAGAGCGATCAGGGTCAGGCGCCACTCCAGGGTGAACATCACCACCAGCACCGCTGCGGCCTGAACCACTTCAGTAACGATACTGATAATGGTAGAGCTGATGGCCGTTTGTGCCCCCACCACATCGTTGTTCAGCCGGCTCATCAACTCACCAATTTTGGTATTGGTGAAGAAACGCAGTGACATACGCTGCAGACCTGAGTACAGGGCCACGCGCAGGTCATAGATCACGCCTTCGCCCACATTGGAACTAAGGCGCCGCTGCAGTACGTTCATGGCTCCAGACAGTGCCGGGATCATGAGCAGTGCCAGCGCCAGCCATACCAGCCGGGTCAAATTCTTTTGCGGAATAGTCTGATCAATGAGATTGCGCACGATAAGTGGGTTGAGCAATGACAGCCCGGTCGTCGCCAGAATCAGCAGCAGCATGGCCACCAGGGACCAGCGATAAGGGAGGGCATACGCCAGCACCCGTTTGAGCAGCGGGCGGGAAAGTTTAGGCTTCTCATCCGTCGCATTCATCATGCGGTGCATTCCAGTGTGAAATGACATGAAGTTCCTTTTATTTCAAGAAATAATTCGCTCAGGCGGCATCGATGGTCTGCCAACGAGTTCGTTCCTCTACCTGTGTACCCAAGTAGCTATCACTGGTGTCGAGGCGCACCTTGACCACGTCCGCACCGCCTTCCCCTGCCGCCCGCCCAGACCAGAGTCGTTGCGCGGCAGGCTGGCAATCAGGGTCAGTTTTTTGGATGCGATGCGCTTTCTTAAAGTTGCGATTTCGGTTCACCTCGACTGAAACGATTTTAGTCCGTTTGAATTATAGCCATTTTTAAAAAATGTGATTTTGGCCCTGTTTTGCCGCAAAATGATTTGGCTTCTGGATATTGAAATGCTATAATTTCTATGAGAAATCGTTGATTCGATAATTACTTTTAGGAGGAAACATGTCTGCAAAATTTGAAATAAAAGACGCCAAAGGGGATCAGTTCATCTTTACTCTCAAGGCCGCCAATGGCGAACTAATCCTTGCCAGCGAAACCTATAAATCCAAGAGCGGTGCCATGAACGGCATCGAATCTGTGCGCAAGAATTCCCAACTGGATTCTGCTTACCACAAAGAAGTGGCCAAGAACGGTCAGCCTTTCTTCGTGCTCAAAGCCGGTAACGGTGAGACCATTGGAAAAAGCGAGACCTATTCTTCTGAATCTGCCATGAACAACGGCATTGCAGCCGTCAAGAAAGCTGCTGCCGACGCCAAGGTCGAAGATCTGACCGGCAAATAGCCTCGGGCTTTTACTCTACCGACCCCACTCCCCGAAACCGCTCCGCTGCTTCGGGGAGTTTTTAATAGCAAAGGAGTTTTTACGATGGAACCGATCATTACCCGCCCCCACTTCCCGGATGGCTATCTTGAAGATCCCAAGCGCTTGCTCGACTGGGATCAGGTTGAAGCAAAACTGCGTTCCTCCATTCATTACTGGTTGTGCAGCGTTACCCCACAAAACAGCCCCCACGCTATCCCCAAGTGGGGAGTATGGGTGAACGAACATTTTTATTTCGACGGCAGCCCTGAGACCAAACATGCGCGCAACATTCTGCAAAATGCCGCTGTGGTCGTTCATCTCGAGAGCGGAGAACAACCAGTCATCGTCAACGGCCACTGTCGTGCCATTGCCCGCCCCGAACCAGAACTGGCCACCCTCGTCGCTGCCGCTTACCGCGAAAAATATACCCCACTGGGTTACGCTCCGCAGCCCAATCAATGGGATAACGGCGGCCTGTTCGAAGTCACCCCGCACACCGTGCTTGCCTGGACGCAATTCACCGAGGACCCCACCAAGTTCACTTTCCGTAAACCACTGGAGTAAGGCATGGAAAAAACCCTCTCGCAAGAAAGAGTTCTGGGCCTGATCAATCTCTGTCTGCAGGAGACCTTCGAAAAAGTCGGCGGCATTTATCTGGATCCAGGCACTTCACTTTTCGAAACCCTGGCCACCATTAATGCCGAAGAAGCCTCCCAGCCGGTTTCCGCCCACTGCGCCAGCCTGGCGGCCCAGGTCAAACACGTGATCTTCTACATTCACACCACTGAGCGCTACATGCTCACCACCGATGACTTCCGAGTCGATTGGGACGAGGTCTGGCGCACTACCCTCGCGGTCACTCCGGCGGAATGGCAGGCCCTGCAGGATGAACTTAAGGCTGCTTACACTGAATTGCGGCAGATCGCTGATGACATCGAAGTCTGGGATGCCGATCGACCGCTGGGAGGGATCTTCACGATCATCCTCCACACTGCTTTCCATCTTGGCCAGATTCGCGAAGTTATGTGTGTGCTTAAAAGTAGTTAATTTTGTGCTTAATAGCACAATTAAACTTGTGCTATTGTGATAAGATTTCCGTAACGGTTCATCGGCAAAAGCTTCTTTTTTTCACTCCCGCCGAACCGCAACGGAGAAAATGAAACACATCTATTTTGCTGGCGATTGGCAGCCCTGCGCTGCGTTAATGGAACAGCTGCAAATTCAGGGAACCCTGATCAGCCTGCTGCCGCCTGACTTTCAACCAGCCGGCGATCTGCTGGTGGTGCGTCTCAGCTCGCCCCAGGCAGCCGACTTGCTCCGCGAACGCGAAATCCCCTGGGTCGCCTGGATCGACCTGTCTGACCCCGCTCTAACAACGCAGGCTTATTCCGCGGGTGCGCAGGCGGTCTTCCCCGAGAATACTCCTCAAGAAGTACTGCTGGCTTTCGTGCAGCGCTTTCTGGAAGCTCACAATCCTTCTCTGCCGCTGGAACCCCTCGAAAAGGCCATCCAGCGCCGTTATCAGAAGGGCGATACCATCCTGCTCAGCGAGAATTCAATCCTCGAAGTTCAGGAAGGCATCATCGCCCAAACCATGGTGCACCAGGACGGCAGTGAGGTCCTGCTAGGATTGTTCGGCCCGCATACGCTGGTGGTACCCCATCCCGCAGATACCTGCTACATTCAACTCATTGCACACACGAACGCCACTCTGCTTATTCAGCCCTGGTCAACCGCAGCTCTTGACCCGCGCTTTACCAGCAAACTGCGTTCCCGGCTGCAGCAGATGGAAGCCTGGGCAGCCATGCAGGCCCGCCCGCATCTCGATCAGCGTGTGCTGGGCATTCTCTCTCTGCTGGCTGAACAATTTGGCGTGGAATGCGAAAGGGGTGAACTCATTCAGGTACGCATCACTCATACTCAACTGGCATCAGCCGTAGGGGCCACCCGCAGTACCATCACGCGTACCCTCGGGGATCTCAAACTGCAGGAACGTCTCTTTACCCTCGACACAGAGGATGGAGAGCGGTACTGCCTGCCGCGCTGGGAACCCGGCCACCACGGCCTGCCCTGCAGCGCCGGTTACCCGGCTGAGGTCGTCTCCGGTACTTAATCGCACACTCACACTGATGCACATTTCACCGCGTTTTTGTTTGCAAAGCGACTTCCGCAAAAATCATTCCTGGTTAGGATTACCTCTTGATGAACCCCTGAGGGGTAAATTCCTCATCAAAAGGAGTAATAAACAATGAAAAAATGGACAAACTGGATGCTGGCCGGCATCCTTCTGTTATCGCTGGCCGCACAAACTGCCTGCAGCTCCGCAATCTCCACTCCCGTCGAAAATGGCAAAAAGACCATCGTGGTCACGTACTCCATTTTGGGCTCCCTGGTACAGGAACTGGTGGGCAATCAGGCAAACGTGATCGTTTCCATGCCCAATGGCCAGGACCCGCACGAATGGGAGCCTTCTGCCAAAGACATCGAGACATTGACCCACGCCGATATGATCGTGCAAAACGGACTTGGCCTCGAAGGCGGCATGGAAAAAGCTCTGGCCCAGGCTGAAACCGCCGGGGTAAAGTTCTTCACCGCCTCAGATCACATCACCATCCGCACCGTCGGCACCGGGGAAGGCATCCCCAGTGGAGATCCCGATCAAGCCATCGGCGCGCAGGACCCTCATCTATGGACTGATCCGTTGACCATGAAACAGGTCGTCGATGCTTTGAGCGTCAGTCTGAAGGATGATCTTGGCCTGGACGTCTCAGCCAATGCCGCTCAACTGGATCAAAAACTGGATGACCTGAATAACGAGATCAGTGCCGAGGTCGAATCTCTGCCCGCGGAACGCCGCGTACTGGTGACCGGTCACGAATCTCTGGGCTACTTTGCCCAGCGCTACAACTTCAAGCTGGTCGGCGCCATCATTCCCAGCCTGACCAGTGATGCCGAGGCCTCCGCCTCAGACATGTCCACTCTGGCTGCCCAGATCGAAGCCAGCCAGGTGCCAGCCGTATTCACTGAACTGGGTACCCCCCGCCAATGTGGCCCAGACTATCGGTCAGGAAACCGGGGCCAAAGTGATCGAACTGACCACCCATGCCCTGCCCGAAGGCGGCGATTACTTCGCCTTCGAACGCGACCTGGCCCAGACCATTGTGGATGGATTGAAGTAAAGTGATTTGAATTTTGTTACAATCAATCTGCTGTGGAAAACTCCACAGCAGATTGACTCAGGAGTCTATGAGCTTATTTGTTGAACCTTTCCTTTCGAACGCTTTTCTGCTGCGGGCACTGATTGCCGGTATGCTGGTTTCAGTGGCTTGCGGTGTGGTGGGAACCTTTATCGTCCTGCGTGGACTGGCCTTCATTGGCGATGCCCTGGCTCACGGCGTGCTGCCCGGTATTGCCGTTGCCCTGTTGCTGGGCATTCCGGGTATTGTCGGAGCCGCCGTCAGCGCGGTAGTGATGATCGGCGGCATCAGTCTCATCACCCGCAAATCCAGACTGTCTTCGGATACTGCCATCGGACTGCTCTTTGTGAGCATGCTGGCCCTGGGTGTGATCATCGTCTCCCGCTCCAACTCTTTTTCAGGCGATCTGGTGCGCATCCTGTTTGGAGAGATTCTGGGCATCAGCACTTCTTCGGTCATTCTGCAGGCAATTGCCACTGCTGTCATCGTCGCGATGGCCATTCTTTTTGCCAGGCCCTTCCTGCTGCTGTGTTTCAGCCCGGAACAGGCTCAGGTCTCCGGCTTTTCGGCCAAACTCTACCACAACCTCATGCTGGGGATGATCGCTCTGGCGGTCATCATCTCTTTCCAGACCGTCGGCACCATGCTTGTTTTTGGTATGCTCCTCGCCCCGGCCGGGGCGGCAGCCTTGCTGGCACACCGGGTACGTACCATGATGGTGTACTCTTCCCTGATCGGCATGGTCTCCGTTTACGCGGGCCTGCTCTTCAGTTACCACTTCAATCTGGCCGCCGGTTCGGCAATCGTGCTGGTAGCAACCCTCATCTTTTTCATTGTCCTGCTGGTAAAAAACCTGCAGAAAGAACAACAGCAGAAAGGAGAACCGGCTCATGACTGAACTGCCCGCTTCCCTTCATGCTGCTCATTTGAACATTGGTTATCAAGAAGAAATCATCGTCTCTGACGTTCAGTTCGACCTGCGCGCCGGGGAATCCCTGGCCCTGATCGGCACCAACGGCTCCGGCAAATCAACCCTGCTCAAAACCTTGGTCGGCTTACTGCCTCCGCTCTCGGGGGAACTCACCGTTCTGGGCGGCGCACCACAGCAAACTTCACGCCGGCTGGCTTACCTCAGCCAGTTCCATTCCTCTGATTTCATTCTGCCCATGCAGGCCCTGGATGTGGTCCGGATGGGCCGTTACGCTGAACACGGCCTGCTCGGCAAACTCGACAGCTTCGATGAAGATCTGATCGCTGAATCCCTGCAGCGCATGGGCATCTCCGCCCTGGCGCACAGACCATTACGCGAACTTTCGGGCGGGCAGCAACAGCGCGTTTACATCGCTCAAGCCCTCGCCCGCCGAGCAGAAGTACTCGTCCTTGACGAACCTACTTCTGGTCTGGACGCCGGGGCCCGTGAAATCTACGAACGGGCACTCCGCGACGAGCTGGCACGCGGCGCCAGTGTGGTCGTCGCCACCCACGACATTCAGGAAGCTCTGAATTGCACCTTGAGTCTGCTGCTGGCACGCAAGGTCATCGCTGTCGGTCCCGGTCGAGAAGTCATCACCCCAGAAGCTTTGCTCGAGACCTTCGGCATCACCATCAATCTCAATCAGCAGCCGCTGGGCGTCACCGTGGTCGAGCGCGATCACTGCTGTGATCACCCCGACGAGCACGAAAGATAATGCTCTGTTGATTACAAAAAGTCACTCCTCAACAAACGAGGAGTGACTTTTTACTTTCAAGGGCCATCTGTTATGCAATAAATTTCCAGTAATTATTCGGGTGAATTACCTGGTCACTGGCATTTGGGTACGTTTTCGTCCAATTAGAGGGAACTTTTCCTCCTTTATTCGGAGACCACTTGAATTCGTAGGCGAATAAATTTCCTTCCCTTTCTTCGATCAAATCAATCTCCTGTTGTTGGTAAGTACGCCAAAAATACATATTTCCGTAGATCTTGTTGTACTGACGGTGCTTGAGCCGTTCCACCTGAAGGAAATTTTTCCATAGCGCGCCCACGTCATTCCGGTCAGCAACAGGGTTGAATTGAGAGATGATCGCATTGCGGATGCCGTTGTCATAAAAATAATATTTTGCTTTATTCGTTACTTCCTGGCGCAAATTATGGCTGAAACCATTCATTCTGAAAACGACAAAGGATTTTTCCAGCAAATCCAGATAACGCTTGACGGTCTTGACATCCACCCCCAATTGAGTCGAAACTTCTGCCAGAGAGACTTTTTCGCCTACCTGATAGGCCAGTAATTTGAGGAGGTCAAGCAGGTTGCGCGAACTCTTGATACGGTCAAAAGCCAGGATATCTTTTAAAAGATAGGAATTGGCAATTTCCATTAACAGATCGATTCGATCCTGATTCGTGGCTGCCTGAATGATTTCTGGATACGCCCCATAGACCAAAAATTGCGGAAGGGATTCACGCAGTTCAAATTGGTTCCGCTGCATCAATAATTCTGATTGGGCAATGGGATAGAGGGTCAGGGTCGTTTTTCGGCCCGTTAGCGGTTCTCCTAATTGCCCGGCGAGTTCAAACGAAGAAGAACCAGTAACAATTACCCTCAACCCGGGGAACTGATCCAGCAAGATCTTGATCCCCATTCTTACATTGGCAATGTTCTGCGCTTCGTCAATTGCGATTAAAGAGTATCCTTCTGCATAAGCCAGGATCTGCTCGAAATCCTGCGAACCCAAAACTTGTTGGGTGCGAATATTATCTCCAGAATCGAGTTTGTAGTTCAGCTTTGTTTCGTCCAGCATTTTCTTCAGGAGGGTGGTTTTGCCTACCCGCCGGGGGCCAAAAATAACCAGGGCCTTGTTGACTGCCAGACGTTCTTCCAGAGGTTCATATGCGCGTGAGATCATACCTTCAGTATGCTCATTTTAAACACGAAAGTCAAAAACAGGGAGTGATACTCCCTGTTTTTAGTATAAAAATCAGGAGTTACGCTCCCTGTTTTTAATAAAATTTTCCTTGTCCAGCCCTTTATGCTACAATGCACTGAATAATGGTATTTCAAGGAGTTCATTCATGACTTACGATGCTTCCCCCAAACATTACGAATCGATGTGCTACAATCGCTGCGGCAAGAGCGGCCTCAAGCTGCCGGCCATTTCGTTGGGATTGTGGCATAACTTCGGCAGCGTGGATACGCTCGCCAACAGCCGCGCCATGCTGCTGCACGCTTTCGATCTGGGCATTACCCATTTCGATCTGGCCAATAACTATGGGCCCGTCCCCGGCTCAGCGGAGGAGACCTTCGGGCAGGTATTGGCCAAAGACCTGCGTCCCTACCGCGACCAGATGGTTATTTCATCGAAAGCCGGCTACACCATGTGGGAAGGCCCCTACGGCGATTGGGGATCCCGCAAATATCTGGTTTCCAGCCTCGACCAGAGCCTGAAACGCATGGGGCTTGACTACGTGGATATCTTCTACCATCATCGCCCCCGACCCAGAAACGCCGCTCGAAGAGACCATGCGGGCACTGGATTTCATTGTCCGCAGCGGACGGGCACTTTACGTGGGCATTTCCAATTACAAACCCGCCGAAGCCGAGCAGGCCATCCGCATCTTGCGCGAACTGGGCACTCCCTGCCTGATCCATCAGCCCTCCTACAGCATGTTCAACCGCTGGGTCGAAGAAGGTCTGCTGGACTTGCTCGAGCGCGAAGGGGTGGGCAGCATCGTTTTCTCGCCGCTGGCACAAGGGATGCTGACCGACAAGTATCTCAAAGGTATCCCAGCCGGGTCACGCGCGGCCAAACCGACTGGCTTCCTGCGTCCTGAGCAAATAACGGAAGAAAAAATGGCCAAAGTCAGTCGTTTGAACGAGCTGGCAAAAGGCCGCGGCCAAAGCCTGGCCCAAATGGCACTGGCCTGGGTGCTGCGGCAAAAAGCGGTCACTTCAGCCCTGATCGGCGCCAGTCGGGTGGAACAGATTGACGATGCTGTAGGAACGTTGGCGCATCTCGAATTCACTCGGCAGGAATTGGCCCTTATCGAAGAGATCCTCCAATAAAGCTGCGCTTGACGCCCACGCCCGAGCGCCTTAAAATGGAAGCACAATTGAATAACCTTTTGGGTGCACCCTCCCCCGGATGGGAGCGCTTAAAGGCGAAACCGGTGTAAGTCCGGTGCTGTCGCGCAACTGTGATTCAGCCTTTGCTGATCAGCCAGGTCGCCCGCCCAGAAGGGTGTTGCCACGATCTCGCTGACAGGAGGTGGACACTCGAAGGTAAGTATCGATTTTCTCCCCCGGCCCATGCAGCCGGGGGATTGTTGGTTTCAATACGGTTATGCAACAGGAGAATTATTTCATGAAAAAAATGCCTTCTCTGCTGAGTTTGCTGGTCGTTTTGACCCTGGCACTCTCAGCCTGCACCACAGCTACCCCCACTGCGGTAGCTACCGCGGCCCCGACCGCAACCTCGACGGCAATTTCTGTTGTTGATGGGCTGGGACGCACGGTCACGCTGGCGGCTCCCGCCCAGCGCATCGTTTCTCTCGCCCCCTCTGCCACAGAGATGCTCTACGCTGTCGGCGCGGGCGATCAGGTTGTCGGCCGCGACAGTTTCTCTGATTATCCTGAGGCCGCCCAATCCCTCACCGACGTCGGCGGTTCTTCGGGTGATTATTCCTACGAGACCATTACATCACTCAACCCCGATCTGGTCATTGCAGCTGAGATCAACACGGCAGATCAGGTCAAAGCTCTTGAAGACCTGGGTCTCACCGTGTACTACGTCGCGAACCCCGTTGATTTCACTGATCTCTTCGAGAAGATGGCCACGATCGGACAGTTGACCGGCCACGCGGCGGAAGCACAAACCGCGGTCGACGGTCTCAGCCAGCGCGTCGATGCCGTTCAGACCGCCGTTGCCACGGCCACGACCACCCCCACCGTGTTCTACGAACTGGACGCCACTGACCCCGCCAAAACCCTGGACTCCCGGCCCCGGCAGTTTCATGGATCTGATGATCAGCCTGGCCGGCGGCAAGAACGCCGCCGCGGATCTCACCAGTCAATGGGCCCAGATGAGCATCGAAGACCTGCTCGTCAAGAATCCTGATCTCATCGTGCTGGGCGACAGCAATTATGGCATCACCTCCGATAGTGTGGTCACCCGTACCGGCTGGGAGAAACTCACCGCCGTACAGGAAAACCACATCTACACTTTCGACGACAACCTGGTCAGCCGCCCCGGTCCGCGCATGGTCGATGGACTGGAAGCTCTGGCCAAGCTGATCCACCCCGAGCTGTTTAAATAGTTCTGCCATGACAAAACGCCTCACTCCCTTTGGGATTCTCTCCCTGATCTTACTGGCCGCGGTGCTGCTTAACGTCAGCATCGGCAGCAGCGGTATGCCTCTCAGCACTCTCTTCGACGTATTGGGCGCCGCTTTGCATGGAACCGCAGCCGCAAGTGATCCCAATGGGGTGTACGCGACCATCCTCTTCCAGCTTCGGCTGCCCCACATGGTGCTTATGCTCCTGGTGGGTGCAGCCCTGGCTGGCAGCGGAGCCGCCTATCAGGGCCTGTTCCGCAACCCGCTGGCCGATCCCTATCTGATTGGGGTGGCATCGGGCGCCGGTTTGGGCGCGGTCGCCGCCATGTCGGTGCACTGGCCCTACAACGCTGTGGGCTGGATGGCGGTTCCTCTTTCCGCCTTCATCGGAGCCGTGCTGGCCGTGGCCATGGTAGCCATGATGGCCCGCGTCGGCAAAACCATCCCTACCACCCAACCTGATTCTGGCCGGGGTGGTCGTCAGTTCCTTTTGCTCGGCCCTTTCTTCACTGCTGATGATCAATGCCAGCGGGGGACCTGCGCCGTGCGCTGGTCTGGCTGCTGGGGGGAGCCACCCAGACCGGCTGGTCACCGGTGCTGGCCATCCTGCCTTATCTCATTCCCGGCTTGCTAGTGTTATTGATCGTCGGTCATTCTCTCAACGTACTGCAGTTTTGGTGAAGAACAGGCCAGCCAACTGGGCGTGGCCGTTACCCGGGTACGCTGGCTGACCATCGTTGCCGCCACCCTGGCAACCGCCGCTGCGGTCGCTTACGCCGGCGTCATTGGCTTCGTCGGCCTCATTGTTCCACATATCATCCGTCTGCTCTGGGGCAGCGATTATCGCCGTCTCATTCCCCTCTCGTTTTTGGGTGGGGCCTGTCTGCTGCTGCTCACTGATGCCACTGCCCGTACCGTGATTGCCCCGCAGGAGATCCCGGTAGGGATCATCACCTCGCTGCTCGGTGCCCCCTTCTTTTATGGATTCTGCGCCGCGCCAAATCGCAGAATTACTGGTGAAGCCGATGCTGACAATTGCTTCCATTCACACTGGCTACTTGAACCGCTCCGTGCTGCACGATGTTTCGCTGCAGCTTGCACCGGGAGAGGTCGTGGCCCTGATCGGCCCCAATGGATCCGGCAAATCTACTTTGCTGCGCGCCGTCAGCGGGTTGCTGCCCCTGCAGCAGGGTTCGATTCAGGTGGATGACGCCGAAGTACATTCCTTGAGCGAAGGGGAACGTGCCCGCCGCATTGCCGTTGTTCCCCAGGCGCGCAATCTGCCGCCGGCCTTTTCTGCACGCGAAGTGGTTGCTCTGGGGCGCACCCCCTACCTCAACTGGTTTGGACAGCTTTCGCGTGCGGATGAATCCTTGATCGATGCGGCCATGGCCCAGACCGAAACCACCGCTCTTGCCGAACGTCTGGTGGGAGAGCTCTCCGGCGGAGAACAGCAGCGTCTGCTGCTGGCCCGCGCGCTGGTACAGCAAACCCCTTACTTGCTTCTGGATGAGCCCACCACTCACCTCGATCTGCAATTTCAGGTCGAGTTGATGCAGCACATTCACGCGCTGGCCCACCCCGCAGAAAGCAGCCTTGCCCCCCGCGGCGTGCTCATTGCCGTCCACGATCTGAATCTGGCACTTGAGTTCGCTGATCGGGTCGCCCTGCTCGTCGCCGGCCAGATCGTCGCCTGCGGCACGCCTGCCGCAGTCCTCCAGCCCAACACACTCAGCCAGGTGTATCACATTCCTCTGGCACTGCTGCACGACCCCTTCAACGGGCAGATCGCCCTGCTGCCCAAAATTCATCACGATACTTCTTCCACAAACTCTTAAAAACAAAACCCTCCAGAATCGAATTCTGGAGGGTCGCATTGATAAATTTAAGCTCAGGCTACTTTGGTAAACACGTTGAAATGCGGCGGGTTCGCCAGTGTCTGCTTGACCTTGCACTGATCGGCCACACGCACCAGAGCATCATAATACTTCGCCGGGAAATCCGCCGGCACCTGGATTTCGAGGTCGACATTTTCTACCATGCCGGTAGGGGCATACTGCATACGCTCAACGATGCGGATGTTTTCGGTGGGCAGACCGCGCTGGCGGCAGAAGCCCAGCACATAAATCCCGGCACAGGTACCAATTGACGCTAAAAAGACGCTGAAGGGAGTTGGGGCGCTGTCTTCCCCGCCGCCCTGAAACGGCTGATCGGTTTTGATGGTGTGATTGCCGTAGTGGGCATCCACGCGGGCACCGCCCGGGAAATCGATGATCATTTCCATAATTGCTCTCCTTTTCTGTTTACATAGATGCAGTCTGTCTCTGAAAGGTGACAACCCGCCCGCCAGTCAGGAATTTCATCGAATGGATCGGGAAACTTGCCACTAACGGGCAACGCACAAGTCACTTATGATGATCTCAATGAGAAAACGGCAGCTTTTCAACCTGACCCATTTTCGCGGACTGACAGCAGAACAGCAGGAGCAAATTCTGGCCTGTGTACGGCTGTGCCATTTCGACGCCGGCAGTGTGCTTTTCAATCAGGGAGATTCCGCTCATTTCCTGTACATCCTCGATTCGGGCCGGGTCGAGATCGTGTACAAACCCTTCGACGGCACTCACCTGAGTGTGACCCAAATTCACAGTGGGGACGTCTTCGGCTGGTCCGCGGCCCTCGGGCGCAGCAGCTACACTTCAACCGCGCGGGCACAGACCGACGGCGCCGCTTACTGCCTTGCCAGCCGCGATCTGCGCCGCCTGTGCCAGGATTGCCCCGAGACAGGTATGGTATTATTAGAGCGGTTGACATTGTCGATTGCCGAAGGATTGAAGTGTACGCATGCGCAAGTGATGCACATTCTCAATCAAGGCATGGATCTGGGTTTGGATTTAGCGGTGCAAGGAGGAAAAAATGACCACTCAACCCCCCACTTTCTCTGAGATGGAACAACTGCGCGGGCTCATCGAGCAACTGAATGCTTACATCACCACTTATCATGGCGGCGCCGTCGAGCTGGTTTCGTTCGATGGCAAGGTCGTCAAGGTGCGTCTGGGAGGGGCCTGTCTGGGCTGCCCACTCTCTCCCCTCACCGTTAAAGGTTGGGTCGAAGGTACCGTCAAGCAGTTCTTCCCTGAGATCGATCACGTAGAAGCTGTTAATTAACCAAAAACTGCGGAGAGTTACTCTCCGCAGTTTTTATTCCAGAAAGACCTGAACGTGTTCGTCGTCCTCGTCATCGGTCACATCCACCACCGGGCCGATGTAGCCGTTGCGGATAAACTCGCCGATCTGATTCATATCCAGGTTATCCACCTCAGTCGAGAGCCGTGCTCCCAGCTTCATCCCTGCATTGACCAGATTGACCGGCAGGCGCACATTCACACGCGCTTTGCCAGTGTGGGTATCGGTCACCATCACGTGCAGCCAGCGCGGCATACCTCCGCTCGAAGAGGAAACCTGTTCAGTGCTCTCGCCCTCCCCCTGTTCCAGCAGGCGCACCCCCTCTTCAGCCGTGATCTTGCCTTCCTCGATCATCTTCAAAATACGAATACGGTCAGAACTACTTGCCATGGGTTCTTGTCACCTGCTTTATTTTACCTTAAAGAACAGCTTGCTTTGCTTAAGTGTTTTTTAATCAGAAATGGCGAGCCTGCGCCGGGAATCGCTGTGGTAAGATAAAATTGATGGTTTTTACCGCCTCTTTTTCGTTGATCTTAGGCATCGGGGCCTGTCTGGGCCTGTTCTGGGTCGCTGAATCCAGCCCGAGTGGGCAGCGCATTCCCTGGCTGCTGGCTGCCTGGCTGACTTTGCTGGGAGCACTGCTCGGTGCACGTCTGGCGTACGTGCTGGAACACCTGGCTTATTTCAGCGCGCACGCTGGTGCAATCCTCCAGTTCTGGCGCGGCGGATTGGCCTGGGAAGGCGCTCTGGCCGCAGCCGTGGCCATCTTCTTCTTGATCCGTCAGTTGTGGGGCTGGCCGCTGCCCCTGGTCGCCGACCGTCTCAGCCGTCTGCTGCTGCCGCTGGCACTGGCTGCCTGGGCAGCAATGTGGCTGAACGGCCTGGGTTACGGCGTGACCCTCACCGAGAACGTCTGGTGGGGCATGCCCGCCGCGGATGCCAGTGGCGTCTTCCAGCTGCGCACGCCGGTACAGCCGCTGGCGCTGGTCAGCCTGCTCGTTTTTGGGGGCGTGCTCGAATTCTGGCTGCGTGCCCGCGAACGTCGCAGCGGAGTGCGTGCTCTGGCTACATGGATCATCTTCAACGCCGACATGCTGCTCTTCAGCCTGCTGCGCGCCGACCCTGCTCCGGCATTTTTCGGCGGTCGAGTCGAGACCTGGATGGCTTTGCTTTATACATTCTTGGGAATTTTGGGTACAATATACTTCTTCACACATCGCATTTCCAAACGGCCCCCTCTTGGGCACCGCTTATTTTTCCAAAAACCAAAGAAGGCTGCGCCTTATGAAACTGAACCTCGCCCTGGCACAAATTAATACCGTACTCGGGAACGTCGAGAAAAACCTCGACAAACACCTCAGCTATATCGAACAGGCACGGCAGGGAGGCGCCGATCTGGTCGTCTTCCCTGAACTTTCTCTGACCGGCTACGTACTGCAAGACCTGGTGCCCACAGTGGCCCACCACGCGGAGGATAGCGATCCTATCTTCCACCGCCTGCTGGAAGCCAGCCAGAACATCGATCTGATGGTCGGCTTCGTCGAGGAAGATGCACGCAACCGTTTTTACATTGCCTCCGCTTATCTTTCTGCCGGCAAAGTGCTGCACGTACACCGCAAAGTCTACCTGCCCACTTACGGTCTCTTTGATGAAGGGCGTTTCTTTGCCTGGGGAGATAGCGTGAGCGCCTTCGACACCCGCTTTGGGCGGGTGGGCATGCTTATTTGCGAGGATTTCTGGCACGCTTCGCTGCCCTACCTGCTCTGGCTCGATGGAGCGGATCTCTTCCTGTTCGCTTCGTCCAGCCCCGGGCGCGGACTGCCCCCGCCCTCTGAGACCGGGGAACCCGGCCGTCTTGATTCCGCACGTTGGGTCGAGGAAATCAATCGGGCTTATGCCGGCTTGTTCACCTCCTTTGTCTGCCATACCAACCGCGTCGGTTTCGAGGATGGCCTCAATTTCTGGGGCGGCGCCAGCGTCTACAACCCAGATGGCATTGCCGTCGTCCACGGGCCGCAGCACGAAGAAGCCCTGACCTTTGCCGAATTGGACCTGAACCAGCTGCACCGCACCCGTGCCCGTCTGCCAGTTTTGCGTGATGAACGCACGGCCATGGTGGCCCGCGAGCTGAACCGTATCCTGAACAAGAAAGAGAATCAATGATCCCCGTCTGCTTCCGGCCATTTCGCCGTTCCCCACTTCTTTCAGGAGGCCAACATGGCCAATCTTTGCATTGATACTGATCTGGCGCGTAAGATTCTGACCGGCTTCATCCGCTCTGAACTGGGACGGGCGGGTTTCACCAAAGCGGTCATTGGCCTTTCGGGGGGCATCGACTCTGCCCTGTCCTGTTATCTGGCCGCGGAAGCTCTCGGCCCGCAGAACGTGCTGGCAGTACGTATGCCTTATAAAACCTCCTCACAGGGATCGCTGGACCACGCTCAACTGGTGATCGATGCTCTGGGAGTGCAGTCTCTGACCGTATCCATCACTGAAATGGTCGACCCGCTCATCGAGCGCTTCCCCGAGATGGAAAACCGCCGCAAAGGCAACATCATGGCACGCGAGCGCATGATCATCCTCTTCGATCAATCCGAGGCCTTCCACGGGCTGGTCATCGGCACCGGCAACAAGACCGAGATCCTGCTGGGCTATTCCACCTGGTACGGCGACGCTGCCTGCGCCATCAACCCACTGGGCGACCTGTATAAGTGTCAGGTGCGCCAGCTTTCGCGCGACATGAGCGTTCCGCAGCCCATCATCGAAAAAGCTCCCTCCGCTGATCTGTGGGTCGGCCAAACAGATGAAGGGGAACTTGGCTTCACTTACGACCAGGCGGATCAAATTCTGAATCTGCTCATCGATCAGCGCTATACCCCGCAGGAAGTGATCGACGCCGGCTACCCAGCCGAGTTCGTGCAGGGAGTTCTCACCCGCGTCCGCCGCAACCAGTTCAAACGCATCCTGCCCCCCATTGCCAAATTAAGTAACCGCACTATCGGTTACGATTTCTTATACCTGAGAGACTGGGGTACCTGATTCACGTATGTCCATTTTTCATAAGTTTCACGTTCCCCCTGCCCTCAAGCAGCGGCGCTACGCGCTCTACTGGGCAGGGTTATTGATCTCGAATGCCGGTTCCCAGATGCAGGTCTGGGCCATTTTTTGGCATCTGCGCGACCTGAGCACGGACCCAATCGTGGTCAGCGGCATTGGCTTGGCCAAATTCATCCCTATTCTGGTCTTTGCCCTGCTCGGCGGCCTGGTTGCGGATACTTTCAACCGTCGCACGATCGCCATTATTACTCAGGTCATGATGACCGCCATTGCCATCGTGCTGGGCCTGCTCACCAATACCGGCCTCATCTCGCTGTGGCAGATTTACCTGCTGGTGGGGATTCAGTCGATTGCCATCTCTTTCGATTCCCCAGCCCGCCAATCGCTTATTCCCAACCTGGTGCCGCGTGACCAGCTTCCCAGCGCTTTCGGCCTGCAATCCATCGCCGCCAACGTCGGTGCCGTCATTGGCCCGGCCCTGAGCGGATTGGTGATCGCCGCCCTTGGCCTGCAGTGGGTATACTGGATCAATGCCGTTTCTTTTGCCGCCGTCATCCTGGCCCTCGTCCTGATGGGCCCGGTCGATCAGGTCAAGAGCCTCGACCCGCGTAAGAATGTTCCGACCTTTCAACGTCTCGACTTCAGCGGAATTCCGGTGGGGATCCGTTTCATCATGGGGCACCCCATCATCCTTTCGAGCATGATCCTCGATTTCTTCGCCACTTTCTTTTCTTCGGCCAATACCCTGCTGCCCTTCGTGGCCCGGGATGTGCTGCACGTCGGCGCCATCGGCTACGGCTGGCTGTCTGCCGCTCAATCCATCGGTTCGGTCACTGTGGCGGTCATCATGGCCGAGGCCAGTCACATCCACAAACAGGGCAAGCTGCTCTTGTGGGGAGTCGGGGTCTTCGGTGCCGCCACGCTGTTCTTTGGTATTTCGCATAGTTTCGCTCTGACCATGATCATCCTCATCATCGTCGGGGCCGGCGACGCGGTCAGCACCGTACTGCGCAGCACCATCCGCCAGCTGCAGACCCCCGATGAGCTGCGCGGACGCATGCTCAGCATCAATCAGATCTTCTTCGCCGGCGGTCCCCAGCTCGGCGAGGTTGAAGCCGGCGCAGTCGCTTCTGCCTTTGGCACTCCCTTCGCCATCATCAGCGGCGGCATCGGCTGCCTGCTGGCTGTGGGCATCGTCGCCCTCAAGTGGCCCGCCCTGCGCAATTACAACGGCGACGAACAGATCGAGGCCGGCGCAGGAAGCGCGTAGAACTTACCTGAAGTGCCTTCCGCGAATTTACACGAATTGACTTAATTGAACAAGCGCTGGCGCAATGGCCAGCACTTGTTATTTTAAGAATTATTCGTGAGAATTCGTGAAAGATTTTCTTCGCGTGAATTCGCGGTAAGCTTTTCAGGCCGCTTCTTCGCCGAGCTGGGCCCACTCTTCCATGCGCTCGTCGAGGTCAGCCTGCACACGCCCATATTCCTCGCCCAGACGCTGCACTTTGCCGGCGTCCGCGGGCGGATTCTCGAGCTGGACCCCAATGGCCTTCAGGTGCTCTTCAAGCATGGAGATCTCCTGCTCGAGTGCGTCCAGACGCTGTTGGCGCCGCCGTAATTGATCTTTCGACAGGCCTGTTTTCTCTTTCGCCTCGCGCTTGGCAATGACTGGCCCATTCTTGGTTGCCAGCACGTTCGTCGCTGCCTGACGGGAGGCTTTATATTCGCTGTAAGTTCCCTCAAACACATTCAGAGTCCGTTTGCCTGGGTTCACTTCCCAAATTTGTGTAGCCAACGCATCGATCAGATAACGGTCGTGCGAGACCAGCAGGATCGTACCGCCAAAGTCGGCCAGCACACTTTGCAGCACCTCCTGCGAAGCAATATCCAGGTGATTGGTGGGTTCATCCAGCAGCATCAGGTTGGCTCCCTGCAGTGCCAGACAGGCCAGGGCCAACCGGCCGCGTTCACCGCCCGAGAGCAGGCTGACAGTCTTGAAAACGTCATCACCGGTAAAGAGGAACTTGGCCAGGTAGTCGCGGACTTCCGCGGGTAGCATCTTGGGGGCCACGCCCTGGATTTCTTCCATCAGTGTCCAGGCGGGATGCAGGTCTTCATGGGCCTGGGCAAAATAGCCGATCTGCAGGCTTGATCCCAGCACCGCCTCACCGCTCCAGGCCGGAAGCTGGTTCAGGATGGTCTTGAGAAAGGTCGTCTTGCCCGCTCCATTTGGCCCAATGATGGCAGCACACTCACCGCGTACCAATGTCAAATCAGGCACGGCAAAGAGCGGTTTACCTTCATCGGCATACCCCACGCTCAGCGAACGGGTGCGCAGCACCAGATCCCCGGAACGGGTAGCCGGGTTGAGGTGCAGATGCAGCGAACGGCGGTGTACAGGTGGGGCCAGACGAGTTTCTTCCAGCAGGCGCTCCAGGCGTTTGCGGCGTCCCTGCGCCTGGCGGGTATTCTGACCAGCAATGTTGCGCCGGATATATTCTTCTTCCTTCTCGATGAATTCCGTTTGTGCCTGGTACTCAAGCAGATAGCGCTGGTAGCGTTCTTCGCGCTGATCAAGGTAGGCACTGTAATTACCGCGGTATTCCTCGAGGTCCGGGGTCATCTCGAGGATAACGCTGACCACCTGGTCCAGAAAGTAGCGATCATGCGAGACGATCAGCACCGCACCCGGCCAGGATTTGAGGTAATCTTCCAGCCACTCCACCGCGGCGATGTCGAGGTGGTTGGTCGGCTCATCAAGCAGCAGCAGATCAGGCTCGGCCAGCAGCAAACGGGCCAGCAAAGCGCGGGTGCGCTGCCCCCCCGAAAGCTGCGGCAGCGGGCGTTTGGTATCTGCCTCGCTGAAACCCAACCCCGAGAGCGTCATACGGATGCGCGTCTCATAGGTATAGCCGCCGCGGGCATCGAAATCGGCCTGCAGTTTACCGTAGGTCTCGAGCAATTCCGCGGACTCCCCTTCGCGGGCCATCTGTTCTTCAAGGCGGTGCAGTTCGGCCTGCCGGTCGAGCAGAGGCTGAAAGACGCTCACGCACTCCTGCCACAGGCTGTGTTCAGCGCTGAGTTTGGCCTCTTGCGGCAGGTAGCCCACCTGCACACCGTGAGCCCGGTTGACCATGCCCCCAGAGGCTTCCTCCTCGCCAACGATGATGCGCAGCAAGGTGGTTTTGCCGACTCCATTCGGGCCGACCAATCCCACGCGGCCTTTATGCGGAATCGAAAAAGTGATGTCGCTGAACAAGTCCAGCGCACCGAAAGATTTAGACAGGGATTGTACACTCAATACAGGCATAAAAATACTCCCAAAAAAGGGGCGTTTTGAAGTATACCATAGCGCCTCCGCGCAACAAAAATCCCCGGCAGAAACTCGCCGGGGACCCTACATTCAGAGTAACAGGGTTACCAGGGCAATACCTGCCACAAGATCAACTGGTTATCCTGGCCAACACTGGCGAGCGAATTACCGTCCGGAGAGAATGCCACGATGCTGACCGCCGCGGTATGCGCCTTCAGGGTCGCCAACAAATTACCCGAAGCCGTCTCCCATACCTGAACATCGTTGCCCTCGGCCACCGCCAGCAAAGTACCGTCCGCGGAGAAACTCACACTTTGCGCCGGGTTCTCCAGCACCAGCGTGCGCAGTTCACTGCCTGAAGCGGTATTCCACAGGGTCACCGCGGGTTTGAAATCGCCATCGATGGTCTTGCCGGCCGCGCTGGCCAGCACCGTCCCGTCGGGGGATACCTGATAATCGCTGACAAAGTCCTCGTGGTTGAAAGCAGGCCCCAAAACGCCGCTGGCAAGGTTCTGCAGCTGGAGGGTCGCCCGCGCCTTCCACACCAGATCGTTGGATTCACCCTTGAAACCAACGGTGAAGACCGGCGCTGCTGTGGTAAATCCATTCAGGGTTTTGTTGAGGGAACCATCCGGCAAATTGATCAGATTGGCAGCCATATTGTCATAATCTGAAACGGTCATATATTTGCCATCTGGGGAGAAGGTAACGTTGCCCACCGTGTAACCCGGGGTCAGGCTGATGATGTCACGCAGACTGTCACACAGATCGTAAACATCCACGCTGCGCATATCTGACGAAATAGCGGCGGCCTTGCAGCCATCCGCACCAATAGCGGCGAACTGGCCATTGTTCGGGGCCAGCCAGACCGCTTTCAAGGTCAACTCAGTCCCCGAAAGGATCGTAGCACTAAAGGTCGAATTGCCATTGGCGTCAATATTCTGGCTGATCAAGCCCAGGGTCTTGCCATCCGCCGACCACGACATTTGCTGCACGTTGCTGGCCGGCCCCTTGAGGATGGGCAGCAGCTTGGCAGCATTGTCAGTATTGATGGCCAGCGGCTGCGGCAGCGGGGTCGAAGTCGCCGGCACTGGGGTAGCGCTGGGCAGCGTCGTTTCAGTAGGCAATTCCGGGGTCGAAGTATCGTACTCGGCCGGGGGAGTAATGGTGGGTAAACTGCAACTGGCCAGAGCCAGAATCATGATCAGGCTAATCACCGAAAAAAGGAATGCGTTTCTTCGTTTCATGATGTCCTTTCTTATTCTTGTTTTATTCTTAACGATTATACCCGCGCGGAAGTTCCCGCTCTGGATGCAGCGAGGGAACGCTTTGTCAGATCAGTTCAGCACTTCATTGAGCTTTTCTTCTCCCCATTGCAGGGCTTTATCTTTGGCACTGTTAAAAGCATCTTCAACTGCGTGTAGCATTGCTGCCTTTGTCTGGTTGAGGCTGTTATGCGCTGCCAGTTTGATTTGATATTTCCAGCCGTCGGTTTGGTAGGCAGCATCTTCCTGCAAAGCCGTCATCAGATCTGCTGTCTTGCCCAGAAATACCACCGGACGTTCGTTCAGCATCAAAATGGCATTGCCGTTAGCGTCGATCGGGATATCCGTCCCACCCGCGGCAAAAGAAGGAGCATCCACGGCATACGCCGTCAGGCTGCCTACCGGCAGATCGCTCAACGTGACCGGGATCGGGTTGTCGCCGTCCTGGGCCCGCCAGGCAATGATGATCCACTGGCTGCCCTTGCGAAAGCGATATTCATACACTGATCCGCTCTGTCCCTGCGGCTGTGAGTCGAATTGAGCTCCTGCCAGCACGGAATTAAGATTCGCCAGCGCGGTAGCCGCCGCGGTACCCGATTCGGCTGCCCAGGCAACGTCAGTAATGCCATTGCTGCCGGCAGTCAGCACCGTGGCCCGAGTTAGCTCGTCGGCCAGAATTTCAGCCGCCGCGGTTGAACGTCCGTTCGCCAGCGTCTCCAGGTCAGTGCTCGACCAGCCCCATCCCTCGATCTGCACGGGCTTGCCGCCCAATTGGCGGGCCAGGTCCTGCACAGCCTGCACCTCTCCACTCAAGGTAGCGCTGCCGCTGGGCAGGGCAGTTGCACAGGCTGAATTAACCGCCGTAGCTGCTGCTTCAGGTGCCAGAGCGCCGCGATCAGGCGTGAAATTGAGTCGGTTTACCGAGCTCCAACCTTTGGCACCATTGACCTCAAGCAAAAACGTGAGTGGGTTATAGGCGCAGCGGGCCGAGGTAGCGCTGACCAGGCTGCCCATCCACACCTCATCGTTGGGGTCAGCCAGCTTTATGATCTTGGAGGCTACTCGCAGCATCTGCGCATACAGGGTTGGGCTCGGGGTAGAGGTACTCGAAGGAGTGGTCGGGGTCAGGTAGGGCGTCATGCCGGTAGGAGTATTCAGCGCACTGCCAATTTCCCATACATCCACGCTTCCGCCCAGCTCATTTACCGCCGCCTGGACAAAATTCGCCCAGCGCAGCAAGAATTGTGTCTGATCGACCAGCCCAATATCCGTAGCTTGCAAATAAGTTGGACCGCCGGTCAAGACGGCCACCGTAGTCAGTCCCTGGGCTTTTTCAGCCGCGAACACGGCTGCATAGGGGATGGGTGCATTCCAGTCATACGTACCTTCGCTGGGCTCAATCTGGCTCCAGTCGATCGTCTCCCGCACATAATTGCCCCCGTTATTTTTTTGTTGGGTCAGCGCGGAATCGAAAGTGCCGGAATTATAGCTGTTGCCAGGCGAGGCCATCTGGGTAATCGGTTGGAAGCGGTCACTCTGGACGGTACCGATCGAGGCGAACATGATGTAGCCAAAGCCCACCAGAACCCCCAGCGGGAGCAAGCGCAGGAAAAAACGGTGAATGAGTCGCATAATCCATCTCCTGCGGGATAGGTTGCAAGAATAGCACCAGTTATTTCAAGGGAGTTCTGCCGCCCTGGTATTTTTTGTCCGCGTCACCGTGATCAACGCCCAGGCAGACAGGCCCAGTGCCAGCACGATGACGGCCACGATGAAGATCATGGCAATCGTCAGCCCGCCCACCTGCGCCAAGATAGGAGCCTGAGTAGCATCCATTACCTTGCCCTCCTGATTCAGGCGCAGCACACTGGCTTCCCACAAGGCTCCCAGCAGAGAGATGCCCACCGTCTGGCCAAGGACACGCGTCAGCGAAAGCAATCCGCTGGCGACCCCCAGTCGATCTTTGGGAGCAGATCCCATCACCGCGCTGTTGTTCGGGGATTGGAAGATGCCCATCCCCATGCCAATCGCCGCATAACTCAAAATGTAAGCCAGCGTAGAAGTATGTTCATTCAAGGAAACAAACGCAAAATACCCAACCAGCGCCACGGCCAGCCCAACAGTGGTTAGCAGGCGTGAACCCAGGCGATCTGAAAGCGCCCCAGAGAGCGGAGCCACCAGCGCCATTGCCAGCGGAGAAACGATCATCAGCAAACCCGTTTTTTGCGGGTCATACCCCATCACGTTCTGCAAATACAGAGGCAGCAGCAAAGTTACCCCGGCGCTGGCCACAAAAGTAAGAAAAGCGGTTGCCAGATTGATCGAAAAGAGAGCGTTGCGGAACAATTTCAGCTCCACCATAGGCTGCTGCGCGCGGCGTTCCAGCCGAAGAAAGACGATCAGGGTCACTACTGCCACCAGAAGCAAAGCGCCAATCATCCAACCGCTGAATCCGCCCACCTGTAAGAAAGAAAGGGCCAGCAGCAGCGAGACCAACGCGATGAATAGAGTACCTGCTCCACCAAAATCAAAGCGCTGCCCACCGCCCGGGTGCCGGTTAGGGACAAACAGTAACACCAGAATGAATCCTATCACCCCAATGGGCAAATTGACGAAGAACAACCAGTGCCAGGTCAGATGCTGCAGAATGATACCGCCCAGGGTTGGTCCAGCGATCACCCCAATCGAGACGAACAGTCCAATGATCCCCAACGCCTTGCCGCGTTCGCTATTCGGGAAGGCCTCGGTGACGATGGCTGTACTCAAAGCCATATTCATCGAAGCCCCTACTGCCTGGATCACCCGTGAAGCGATCAGCCAGTAAATATCTGGACTGAGACCGCACAAAAGTGAGCCAATAGTGAAAGTCGCCAAACCCGCCGCAAAGAGCTTCTTCTTGCCCAGCATATCCGCGAGGCGGCCCACAGAAAGCATAAAGGTAGAAATAACCAGCAGATAAGCCAGCACCACCCATTCCACTACCGCCAAAGGTTGATGTAACTCGCTGACAAGTGTATCCAGCGCGATGTTGACGATACTGCCGTCAATCGTTGCCAGAAAGACTTCACAGGCCACGGCTGCCATGACAAACCACTTTTTGCTGTAATCGACTTCGCTATTTTCCATAAGTTACCAGTATATTGGGGATAAGCAAAAATTATATCATTTTGTCTTAAAAATAAGAAAAAAGCCCTGCTCTTTCGAGCAGGGCCATGCTGAAACTTCTCTTTACTGGCTGCAACTGGATGAGATATCGAGTTTCTCGATATCTTTCAACCCACTGCGGGAACTGGCATCCAGCGTCAAACCGCACAGATCCGGGCGAGAAACCATCACTTTCACCTGATAATACAGCGGAATCACCGGCAGATCATTCGCCAGGATCGTCATTGCCTGCTGATTGGCAGTGGTTGCCGCCTCTTGATCCAGACCGGCGGTCAAATAGGCCTGGCAGGCTGCGTCATACTCACTGTTCGAGTAACCCGTCAGGTTGACCCCGCCGAATTTCGTTCCCAGCCAGTCATTTGCCGCTGAAGGAATTTCACTTGTTTCATACAAAAAGCAGGGATTCTGCCGCCCGCTTGTCCAGCCCAACAAAGCCAGATCAAAATTACGGCCAAAAGCCACCCCATCTGGCCCGGCAGCGTACAGATCGCCTTCCTGCACCAGATTGGTAGAGAGTTGAACACCGCACTTGCCCAAATCTTTGGTCATTTCATCAGCAATATAGGTATTCAACTGGGAAGTACTGGCTGTCAAGGTAATTGCAAAAGGTGTGCCATCTGGTACGGTGGGGATCCCCACCGCCACACGCGGCGTATTGGGGTCGCCATCGGTATCCTTCCAACCTACTTGATCAAGCAGTGCTTCCCCGGCTGCCTGATCGAAAGGATAGGCAGTCAAGCCACTGACGTAATAAGGATGATTGGCAGGCAGATAAGTATCTGGCACATCTCCCAGGCTGAAGATCAGACTATGCACGATCGTATCCCGATCGATGCAATCAGCGACAGCCTGGCGAGTGCGTGCATCGCCAAAGAAATCAGCCCGGTCAAGATAAGGGTTGAAAATATCGTCATATGAAGAAGGCTTAATACCAAAATTGATGCCCATCCATTCTGGCCCCTGGGCATAATAACCTTTAAGCTTCTTCTGCATCTCCAGGGATCGGATCGATGAGACCTGATCCGACAGCGAGACGGAGGTATCGATAATGTCGCATTCGCCGGTAAGTATCGGCGAAAGATCCGCCTGCGGCACATTCCCCAGGAAACGGTAATCGATCACGTCAAAATTAGGCAGGCCTTCAGAAGCCCGAAAATAATTGGGGTTCTTCACCATGCGAATGTGGTCTCCGCTGACCCATTCATCAATCTTATAGGGGCCCCAGCCCAGAGGATCTTTGGTTGCCGCATCGGTCGTTGCCAGATCCTTGATCGCGTACTGTGAAAGCTGATGCTTGGGCAACGGCGTCCAGAAAAATGCAGAAGGATTGAGGGTCAAATAACCCGGAATACCCGTCCAGACTGTGGTCTGGGCATCCTGTGCTGCGTAACTGGCCGTGCGCTGTACCAGCGACTTCGAAGCCGTGGTAGAGGCATCCGCAGCAACTTCATAAGAATAAACGGAGTCATCTGCGGTCAGGGATTGACCATCTGACCAGGTAATCCCAGATTTGATCTTGAAATGCACCACCATTTGGCTCAATTTCAGTTCAGATTCACCATCCCAGGTCACGGCACAATCCGCCGAGGTGCAGCCCTCTGGGAAGACTGTCACGCCTTTTGCCAGGGCAACCGGGTCGCCTTCTGTATTGGCAACCAGATCCCCAGCGCTGACAGACGCTGACTGAAGGGTCACGTCCCCATTTTCCTGGGTGGGCACTTCTTCCATGATCACCGGCTGCGGCTGGTAGTTCACCGTATCGAAAGGACCATCATAGAGGCTCTCGAGTACACTCCACATCGATTGGGAGGCATTGCCATAGAGATAAAGAGAAGTGGGTTCATCTCCCAGACAGACGACCAGTGTTTTCAAGGGCACAGCCGTGGGGGTAGGCGTAGTTGTTGGAGTCGCAGTAGCCGGACTCAGAGCTGGAATACTGGAACAGGCACTCAAGAGAATGCTTCCCATCATCAAGACGGTGAGCGCCGGTTTCCAGATTGATTTTGAATGAATGTTCATAAAGTCTCTCCTGCGACTGCTCTAGAGCGCAGTCATCCCTATTATAAAGCAAAGCCCCTCAGCTTTTACCGATCTCGAAAAAAAGAGAGTCCAGCAAGTGGACTCTCTTATGGGAAGTTTCTTTATTCGTCCTTTTTCATCTTGCGGTGGATCGCGGCGTAAAGCCCCGTTCCCGCCATGCCAATGATCAATCCAACCAGTGACAGGAAAAAGGAAAGAAAATTCAAGAAAATGGTCGATTCCAAGACGCGCATAATCATCAGGATCGGGAAGACGATGCCCAAGATCATCATCGCGAAACCGATCCACATCAAGCGTTTTGGACCCAGGTGCAGGATCATTTATACAACCAGCACGAAACCAGGTGATTATTATCGCGTGTGAATTCAGGAACAATCTCTTTATCACACAAACCAGCCATCATCTTCTCGCAGCGAGGATGGTAACGGCAGCCCGTCGGCGGGTTGACCAGACTGGGCGGCTCACCCGGTGGTACATGCTTGAAAGTGAGAGCATTATTGGCATCCGGGTCAGAAGTCCCTTCCAGTAAAGCAGAGGTGTAGGGATGCAGCGGATTGCCCAGCAATTCGCGAACAGGGGCTTTCTCGACAACCTGCCCCGCATACATTACAAAGATGCGCTTGGAGAAGTAACTCACCGTCGAAAGGTCATGGGTAATGTACATGACCGATAGATCATACGATTGCTGCAAGCCCGAGAGCAGTTTCAGGATTTCCACACGCACAGAGGCATCCAGCATTGAAACCGGCTCATCCGCAATGATCAACTTGGGTTGGGTGATCATGGCACGGGCAATGACCACACGCTGCTGCTGCCCACCACTGAGCATGTGTGGGAATTTGGTCAAGAAGTCTTCGACCGGACTGAGCTTTACCAGTTCCATACTCTTGCGAATTCGCTCAGTGATCTCAACCTTATCTTTCACTCCACCAACGATCAATGGCTCAGCCAAAATATGTTCCACATCCATGAAAGGAGGCAGCGCGCCATAAGGATCCTGCTGTACATAACCCACTTTGGAATGGAACCAGGCTTTATCTTCCTTAGCTAAATTGGCTACATCCTTACCGTTGAAGATCACCTGTCCCTTGGTCGGCTTATTCAGGCCTAAGATGGTTTTCATCAAAGAGGATTTACCACAACCGCTTTCACCCACGATGGCAATGGCTTCTCCACGGTGCAGGTCAAAAGTAACTCCATCCACTGCGCGCACGTAACCAGCATGACCAAAACCAAAGCGGCGTAACTCGAACCAGACGTGCAGGTCCTGAACAGACAATACAATTTCATCATTATTGGCGGGTGTCATCGCAGGTTCTTTCTTTGCAGAAACTTTATTATTCTCAGCCATATTATGCCTCCGCCTTTTCATGCAGCCAGCAGCGTACAGTGCGGCCATTTCTTACAATGACTGGGGGATCCTGATCGCATTTCCCGAAGCGCATGGGGCAGCGGTCGCGGAAGCGACATCCGGCCGGGAGATCAAGCAAACTGGGGGGTTGCCCGGTAATGAACTCGGGCTCTTTCTCGGTACGCAGACGCGGAACGCTCGCCATCAATTTGCGCGAATAAGGATGCAGTGGTTCGTTAAAGAAGGCGTGTGCATCGTTCGATTCCACGATCTGACCAGCATACATCACCGCCACTTCATCTGCCAGCTCGCTCGAGGTAGCAATATCGTGGGTGATCAAAATGAAGCTGGTACCTAATTCTTTCTTGATCCGTTTCAGCACGTTGAAAATGTTGGCCTGGGTCAACACGTCCAGAGCTGAGGTCGGCTCATCCAGAATGATCAGGTTCGGAGAAGTCACCAGAGCCATAGCAATTGCGACGCGCTGGCGCATCCCGCCAGAAAGTTCGAAGGGATAGCGGTCGATGAAATCTTCCGGGACCCCTACGTGCTGGAACATCTTCTTGACCAGATCCGTGGCCTCTTTTTTCGTCACGCCCATGTGAATCAGTGCCGGTTCTGCCACCTGTTCCCCCACCTTGATGACCGGGTTAAGGGAATTCATGGCCGCCTGCGGTACCATCGACATGCCGATCCAGCGCACTTTGGTACGGAATTCTTCTTCGCTGTAGGTCATGACGTCTTTACCTTCAAGGTAAACCTTGCCGGTATAAGTATCCACATTGCGCGGCAGTAAGCGCAAGATTGCTTTGGTCAGGGAGCTTTTTCCGCAGCCAGATTCACCTACCACGACCACGGCACGATTGTAATCGAGTGAGAAATTGACGTGATCCACCGCACGAACAACTCCCCGCGTCGTACGAAAATACAGTACCAAATCATCGATTTGAAGAAGGGGTTTGTCAGCCATGGTCTACATCTCTCTTAATTTCGGATTGAATACACGGTCAAGAGCAAAGCCCAACATGGCAAAGCCCAGTCCCGTGATCATCAGCAAAACTGCCGGTTCGATCATCCAGTAATAATAACCTTTGAACAGAGCACCATTGACTTCAGCATCGTTGATCACCTTGCCCCAGGTCGGCAGCACCGGGTCACCCAGGCCCAACACAGCCAGGGAAGCCTCAAGGAACACGTAGCTCGGTACCGACGAAACCAGACCCGGGATCAGCAGTGGGATCATACGCGGGATCAGGTACTTGAAAATGATGCGGAAATCGCTGGCGCCGTAGGCCTTGGCCGCTTCGATGTAACCCGATTCACGGATCTGCATAAAGATGGCGCGGTACGATTTGATCTGTCCAGTAAAGATGCTTAAAAGAATGGCCGTACCTAGAATCACCCAAATGCTGCGGCTGAAGAACGTGCCCACCATGATCAAGATCGGCAGGAAGGGCAGCACCAGGTTGACCTCCGTAATACGCTGAATCAAACCATCGACCCAACCGCCATACCAGGAACCAATGGCCGAAATGATCATGGTCAGGATCAAGGTCGCCAGAGAGCCGATCAAACCAAAAGCCAGTGCAATTGGGGTACCCCACAGCAGAGGGATCATCAGATCACGGCGGTTCATATCCGTCCCGGCCAGACCATAGACCGTACCGTAGAACACGAACTGCATGTTGACGTCCGCATCCTTTTCAAAAGTTGTGGCGGTCACTTTCAGCGTGTATTCGCCTTTGAGTGGTGTCAGCGTATCCGCCTTGGGGTCCGAGAAAAGCCCCTGCATATTCGTCAAGCCTTTGCCCGAATATTTCGAGGTCAATTTCTTTTCCTGTGAGAAACGGATGGTTTGCTTTTGGGTAACGCTGGTTTGGGCAATCTGAATGGTTGTACCATTCGGATTGGTCAACGTAATGTTGGCAAAAGGCATCTTTTCAGAATAAGTATCGGTGAAATACAGCATCAGATCTTGCGGGTAAGTATCCGCATTGAAATCGAAGGTGTATGTCATCACGATTTGCTTTGATGTCGAGCTCAACTCAGTGATCTCTTTGGTCAAAGAACCCGATTGGGTATCGACAGCAAAGGAAACGGGTTGTTTTTTGGCACGGAAAACATTGGTCCACGCCGGGGGGGCGAATTTCGGGTTCATGTACCAGACATCTTCGCCGCCACGCCACAGAGTAATCACTTTCTGGTAAGGAAGGGCAATCAAGGTATAAATTGCCACTCCAATCATCAGCAAAATAATGATTACGCCCACAATCGCGGAGGGGTAACGCTTTACTTCTCGAAATGAGTTTTTTAAAGTGTTAATCATCTTAGTTCACTCCACCCACTTTGACGCGTGGATCAACCATTGCATACACGAAGTCGAGTAATAACACCGTAATCGCGAGCAAGTAAGCGTAAATGATCGTATCCCCAACGATTACAGGGATATCGTAAAGTCCAATCGCCTTGTAAAGCATCTTGCCCAGACCAGGCCAGTTGAAAATCGTTTCGGTAATAATGGCACCGCCCCAAACGCTGATCAAGGTCAAAGCAAAGTTAGTCACAATATTGGGCATGGTCGGTTTCAAAATGTAGCGGTTCTCGATATCCTTCGAGGTCAAACCTTTGGCCTTGGCCATCTCAACGTAATCTTCACTTGAATAGATCAGGAAGAAAGTACGCCAGCTATAGATATTGAGGAAGAAACCGCTGATAAACAGCGATGCCGCTGGTAAAAGCAAATGTTGCAGCAAACTTAGAATATATAAAAACGCATTTTTGGGAGGAGGGGCGGCAACCAAACCGCCGAAAGGCAGTATCTTGAGGACCGCCGCAAAGATCAAAATCAAAAACACGCCGTAAAACCAGCTTGGCGCTGAAGAAGTCGGCGTCATGGCAATAATGAATTTATCCCAAAAAGAGCCATACTTTCTGGAAATACCCAGAGCAATGAACATGCTGGCAAAGAACAACAACAGTTCCGATGTTCCCATCAGCAAGATCGTCGAGGGTAAACGTTCAAGCAGAATATTCTTTACGTTACGTGAACCAGTGTCACTGACCATGTTCTGCGCACGACCGAGGTTCAACGTCACGGCATTGACCAGATATTTGGTGGTACGAACAACCAGGGGCTGATCCAGACCCAGACGTTTAATCTCCAGATCGATCATTTCCTGGGCTAGCTTTTTCCGTGTTTCCACAGACATTTGACGGTAATTGGGATTCGCAGCTACTTGCTGAGTGATTCGATCCTCAATCTCGGTCTTCATCATCGTATCAACGTAGCCACCCATATTCGCAATCAAAATCGTTAAATAAATGGCTATGATAACCGTAATAAATAGGGTGATGATTCTGACGGCAGTATACCGAAAGATTCGAAAGAACGTTTTTGATTGTGGAGAACTGCTTTTCTTTTCTTTTTCTTCAGCTTTTGCTCGAAAGGCCATATTTTTACCTCAGTTTTAAAATAGGGGCAAGGCGAACCTTGCCCCTATTTGTATTTGTTACATCTCGATCAAATTACTGCCCGGTAACGAACTGAACCGAGGCGAAGGTCGGAGCGCAGACTGGAATAGGAACCACTGCAACTTCAAGTTTATAGGAACCGGATTCAAACTTGGAGGTCACGTCAGCAGGTAATGTGACAGTGTACTCGCCGTCAGAAACTGCGGTTGCATAGTCAACCAGAATTACAGCACCGGTCGCATCATAGACCAAGTACTTGACCGATTTGATCTCGGACTGAGGATACGGATCGCCTTTGAGGGTCACAGCTACGTTGAAGGTCGCGTCAGAGCCGATTTTCACGGAATCTGGAGCGGTCAATTCAACGTCAGCCAACTTCGGCTCGGAGAACTGAGAAGACCAGCGGTCGGACAGATCAGCATAGCCAGAGTAGCTCTTCAACACCAGGGATTTCTCGACTGGGGAAACGGTATCCAGGTAATACGGGCCAGTGCCCACCCAGAAGTGGTTGTGAGCCTGATACCAGGTCTTCAGGTTACCATAGCGGGTAGCGGCATCATCAGCAGTCACATAAGCGCCCATGGTATTGGCATACGGAACGTACTTGTCCGCGATTGCCTGATCCAGGTATTTGGCCAGAACGGTCAGGGAATCACCAGAAACGAAGTTGGTCTCATCGACGCCCTTGGCAGTGGATTTATCCGGAGAGTAAGCCAGTTCACCATTGGCTTCCGCCAGGTTGGCAACGGACATAATGTCCCAGGCAGCCTCGCCGTAACCATAGGTCGGCTCAGAAGGCCACCAGGTGCTGATATCCAGCTCTGCGTCCGCGAAGTAAGAGTCAGACCAGGTCTTGATCACCAACGGATTGGTGGAAACGATCTTGACGCCCTTGAAGGACTGCATGAAGGACTGGAACACAGGCACTGCTGCTTCATCGTAGATCGGTGAATTGACCTTGGCGCGATCGAAGTTCATGATCATGGCCATCACGAAGTCAGCGGCGGAAAGTTTGCTACCATCATGCCAGACAACGGTGTCGTACATGTCGGCCGGGTAGTAAATGGTGCTAACGATCTTTGAAGTGGTGACATCCATGCTGCCCATTTCGAAGGTGTTGCTGGGATCGACAGCAGTCAGGGTGGTCTTCACGAAGGAAACGACTTCAGCTTTCTTTGCAGCATCATCAGCCATACCAGAGATGTTGGTAACTTCATCCGAGATAAGGGTAGCGTTGGCTGCATCAGCCAGGTAGGTATCCAGATCAAGGGTGGTCTTAGCAGCGGTACCAAATGCAGTGGCCTGATCCTTCAAGAAAGTGGTCAGGGAATCAGCAGAGACATTGGCTACATCGAAACCATCAGCGGCGGTGGTCAAAGAAGCATCAAAGGCATCAACAACCGTCTTGGCGGCTTTGGCATCAGCCACAGTCTGGAATTTCTGATTACCGGCGTCCCAATCGATCCAGGCGTCGTCATCAGGGGTCACAGTATCGGCGGAGGTGAGATTCACCCAACCATTGTTGTTGTAGATCTGAATGTCCTTGCGGGCTTCGAGATCAGCTTTCTCGGCACGCCACGGCCAGGCAAGGCCAGTGTACGGATCGAGCATGGTGCCGAAGGACATGGTGGTGCGAATAGCAGCCTGGTCGAACGTCCAGTTGGAGCCAGCGATCGGGTTCCACGGTTCGGCGAACAGGTCCTGATCACCCCAACGCAGTGTGCCACCTTCCTGATCCTTGAAGCGGATGGTCTCAGGGAAGATCTGAGCTGCGGCAACACCGGCTACCAGGTCAGAAGTCACCTGCACTTTGTCGGTGTAGGGGATGTAGTTCAAACCGTCGATCAAGAAGACCTGCAAGGAATCTTGCACAGACAGTTTCAAAGCATCGGCCATGAGCTGCTTGCGAGCTGCGGCGTCAGTGTAGTTGGAGTTGGCCAGATCATCGCCAACTTTCTGGAATTCAGGATCCGGTTTGTTGGCCAGGAAGACGGGCATCCCTTGCAAAGAATCGGGCAGGTACATTTCCTGGAAGCGGGTGCGGGCATCGCGGTCGATGACAGTGCCACTCCACGCGGCAGTGTACATATTCCACTTGCCTTCGGTCGGATCGGTACCGATCCAGATCGGGGAAGCTTCGGAGGATTTCTTGTACTGACGATCGACAGTGAAGCCAACTTTTTCGAGCTGGTTGGCCACGTAATCGCCCATCGGGATACGAGTGCCATCAGAGTCATTGCGGATGAGGAAAGTCAAGACAACGGGTTTGCCCTTGAATTCCCACTTGCCGTCGGCATTCAGATCGGCACCCAGAGTCTTCATCTCGTCAGAGATGACCTGATTGGCTTTGTCGAAATCATAGGCATAGTAGTTCTCGAGCTCGCGAGCAACGTCGGCCAAATCAGCATAATCCGGACCGTTGGTCTGGATGGTGAAGAATTTGGGCAGGCTACCGCCGCCATAGATTTCCTGGTTGAGGTAATTGCGGTCATACAACCAGTTGGTGGCTTCGCGGATCTTGCGATCAGAGAATGGGTTGAGCGTATTGGTGTCAGTGAAGACAGCCGGGTTGTACATGATGTCATAGTACATACCAGCGGTCTTAGCATAGCTCAAACCGGCATCCTGGATCGTCTGCAGATCCTGAGAGGCCAGAGCGTTCCCATAGATATCAATGGCGCCGGCTTTGAGCTGGGTCACCACTGCATCAGAAGAAACGACAGAGAAAACGATTTCATCCAACCAACCGCCATGACGGGTCGTCGTGGCTGTTGCTGCTTCAGTTGCGGCAGCGGTTGCGGCTGGAGTCGCTGTTGTTTGGCATGCAGCAAGAAGCATGCTAGCAACAATCAATAAACTTACGACAGGTAACAGTTTACGCATTATTCTTCTCCTCTTCTTGAGTATCGTCTTGCTTGGACTTTTTCACACGCATGGAGTCGAACTCCATGATTGCGACACTGTAAGGCAATACCTCTTCGGCGTGAATAGGGGTATTGCAGTTAATGAATTGCGAATCATTCAGCTTGAAATAACGGCATCTCCCCTGATTAACCAGCGAATGGAGTGTTTACGATTAAATTCATAGCTCTTGGTTGCACCGACCACATAAAATTATACACGATATTCGTTCCATTTTTTAACCTCTCCTACAATATTAAAATCCCTTTTAATATCAAATTCGACTTACTTTTGATTTTTCCGAGATATTTTCTGAGGAGGATAGGTTCAAACGGACCAATTGTTAATCTAGAGTTTTTTCTTTTCTTGATCCTGCACGCTTGGAAAGTCAACCAGGGTCTCTCTTCCGAAGGTGTCTTTACGCTTGATCGAAAAAGGAAAGGCCCACGGACTCGCCAGATTTCGAATGAAATTTAGTATAACTGCTTTTGAATTCAATGTCAATTTAATCGGTCAAAATTCCTCAAATTTCTCTTCCGGGTTGCCGTAACGCAGGCGCAAATAGGACTCGTAACGCTCTTTGCTCACCTGACCCGCTTTCACCGCCGCTACCACCGCGCAGCCCGGCTCCTGTCGATGAGTACAATCGTTGAACTGACACTCTCTGACCAGTTCGCGTAATTCCGGGAAGTAGCCGTCCAGTTCTTCTGGTTCAGTATCCCACAACGCCAGGCGGCGCAGCCCAGGCAGGTCCGCCACAAAACCACCCTCTGAAAGAGGAAACATTTCGCGCACCACCGTCGTGTGTCGCCCTTTGTTGGTCTGTGTACTGACGTCGCGGATCGCCAACCCCAGCCCGGGCTGAATGGCATTCAGAAGGCTCGACTTCCCTACCCCCGATGGCCCGGTCAATGCCGAGATTTTACCGCGCAGACGTTCGTGCAATTCATCCAATCCCAAGCGCTCTTTCACCGAGGTAAACAACACCTCGTATCCCAGTTTGGGGTAAACAGAAAAGCGTTCTTTGACGCCTTTCAGATCGAGCAGATCCACTTTATTAATAACCACGATCGCTTTCAGATCCAGCTTTTCAGACAGGACCAGAAAGCGATCGAGCATGCGTAAATGGGGTTCAGGGTTAGCACAGGCAAACACTGTAACGATTTGGTCGGGGTTTGCCAGCAGAATTTGCCGATAATCACCGCGCGGGGTGGGGTCGAGCCGCACCAGTTCGCTGTGGCGCGGCAGAATACTTTCGATCACACCCGTGCCATCCGGCAGCAGACTGATCTCGACTTCATCGCCCACACCCAGAATGTCGCCCTGGATTTTTCGCCGCTTCAACTTCCCGCGAATGCCACATACCACGGTTTGCCCCTCTTCCATCAGGACGTTAAAAAATCCAGACTGGTAGCGCAGCACCTTCCCGACAAAAAACAGGCGGACGGCTCATTGATTTGGTGTAGCCTCGGTGGGTTTCGGCGTATTGGTCAGGTACATCTGCCACTCCCACGGATACAGCGTTTCTGCTTCACCGGTGAAATAACTTTCCACGATGCGGCGGAAGATCGGAGCCGCGTAAATGGCGCCCTCACCAGAGTTCTCGCAGATCACCACCACCGCGATATCCGGTTTATCGGTGCGATGTTCGGCGGTGTAACCCGCAAACCAGGCGTGCGGTTCCTCTTGCGAAGTCGTGGCTGTACCAGTTTTGCCATAAACCGCAAACTCAAGTGAGTGCAGACGCGAGTAAGCGGTTCCGCGTTTATCGCTGATCACCATCTTCATCCCTTCGCGTACCGCGTCCAGTGTAGATTGCGAAATGGGCAGGGTACCGCGCACCTCAGGGGTAAACGATTGGATGACCGCACCATCTTCGGAGGTAATGTTATCGATGATCTGCGGTGTGTAAAGCGTGCCGCCGTTGGCAACCGCGGCAATGAAATCGACTACCTGCAGTGGGGTGACCAGCATATCGCCCTGACCAATGCCCATTTGCGAAGCCGAACCATCGTCGGTGGGGTTATTGATTGCACCGGTGTCTTCAGCTACATTTTCGATGCCGGTGGCGGAACCCAGACCAAACTGGCGGGCCATATCCGCCAGATAAGTACCGCTCTTGTGGCGGAACAGATCCAGCGCGATGTGATAGAAGTAGGGGTTGCACGAACGCATCAACCCTTCTACCAGGGTCAGTTCACCAGAAGGCGGCAAACCATCATCGTAAGTCCAATCATTGAAAGTTTCGTTCGGCAGTTCCGTCCACTGACTGGTGCAGTCATAGGTGGTATCTGGGGTATACATGCCCGATTCGAGCGCAGCGGACATGGTAATGATCTTGAAGACCGAACCCAGCGGGTAAGACGACTGTGCCGCCCGGTTCCACATGGGGGTGGTCGGATCGTTGATCAAACCAGTAAGCGAATACTGGCTATTGACATTCTCGGGTTCAAACAGGTTCGGGTCGAAATCAGGGGCAGAGGCCATCGCCAGGATTTTGCCAGTGTCGATCTCCATCACCACGGCCGCTCCGGTAAAGCCCATCAGTGCTTTCTGAGTCTGCAATTGCAGGGACTTATCAAGGGTGGTGGTGATATCATCCGGCGCCTGTGGGTCGACGTGAGCCAGACGGGTAACCGTTGCTCCATCCGGGCCCATCACATACAGATCAGCCGATGGCTTCCCGGCCAGATACTCTTCGCCGGTTTTTTCCAGGCCCGCCTGACCGACACGTTCATCGCCTGCATAGCCCATCTTCTTGTAGGTATCCAGTTGTTCTGCAGTGATACTGTAGGTATAACCCACCACCTGCGGAGCCACACCACCGCTGTAGTAATAGCGCGAAGTGTATTCGTTGGCCACAAAGCCGCCCAACTGGGTAAGATAATTCTGATATTTTTCGTAGCTGTCTTTCGAGGCTTCTCCAACGGGAATGTAGGTTTCCTCGATGTTGGCATTGTAGGTATCCTGAATGACATTGGTAGGTTTTTGTACCAGTAAAGCCAGTTCAGCCAGTAAATTCGACAGGGACTTGCCGCTTACGTTGGCCGGGTCAATGCCCACCGCTACCGCATCCGTGTTGGCGGCTATCGGGTCACCGTTGCGATCCAGAATCTGTCCGCGCTGGGGATGGGTGATGTTGACCAGCAGTGTGTTGCCGCCCTTCAATTCGGGCATGATCATGCCGTCATCCCACTGCACCTTCCAGGCACCATTCTCAAGAATGAGATTCATCTCAGTCTGTTTTTGCAGGTCACTGAACAGGCTGGTGGTAAAGTTGACCTGATAACCCACTTTAGCTGTAGTGGGCTGGATGTTCGTCGCCGTGATGCCATAATCCAGACTAACCAGAGTCAGGGCGTTGGCAACGTCTGAATAGCGTTTGGCAAAATCCGTTTCGTTGATCGCATCCTGGCTGGTTTGAGCCAGCATATCATACATTCCCTGATAATCTTCCGCCTTCCATTTATCGAGAAAAGCGGTTGCGGCAGCGCTGACATCCGGCACCGGCGTCGTATTGACAACCGGGGTAGGTAAACCGTTATCCGTGCTGGGGGTAGCCTGATTTCCACCCTTTCCCCCGCAGGCACTGAGCAATATCATCAGAGCAAAGGTTAGAATTCCTATTTTTTTGAGTTTCATGGGTATCCTCCCGGAGGTCACTCCGGCATTATCCAACATCTTCCCCGTTCAAGACCCGATGAAAAATCGGGCAGTTGTAAGCCAGTTGATCCTGGCACAGATAAGGCACATTTCCACGCTCTCCGTAGCCCATACGGCGCAATACGCGTTCCAGATGGCACAGAGGCAGCCCCATCACACTGGCGAAACATCCCTTCATTTGATCGACGGGATGAAATTCGCTGTTTTGAATCCCATAAGCGCCGGCTTTGTCCAGCGGGTCGCCGCTCAGGATGTATTTTTCAATCTCTTCATCGCTGTAACGGCGCATGCGTACCCGCGTGGTGCACAGCTCTTTTTCCATGCGGCCAAAGGCCGGTGAATATACCACAATGGTGGTGTGGACGAAATGTACCCGTCCGCGCAATTTCACCAACATGTCACGCGCTTCATCATTCGACTGCGGCTTACCCAGAATTTCTTTACCATCTGCCACGGTGGTATCCGCGGTGACCAGCAATTCCTTGAAACCGGCCGAACCCGAAGCTTTGCGCGCTTTGGTTTCTGCCATACGCATGACGTAAACCGCTGCCTCTTCCTCAGGCAATGGAGTTTCGTCGATCTGGGTCGGACGCACGATAAAAGGAATCCCTGTCCACCCCAGAATCTGGCTGCGGCGCGGCGAATTCGAAGCAAGCACAAGCGATAAGTCGGTCATAGATTTGGATATTCTAACACATTTCATTTAACGGCTTGAGGAGAGGAATTGTTCCTCACGATCCACCTTCAAACCCTGCCCTGAGAAACGGCTTAACTCATTTCATTTCGATAAAAGCATCGCCCGGGAAAGACCGCTGCTCCACCCACATCTGAATGGTTTGCGCGCACAACTGCGGCGCCGAAAGCGGCCAGTTATGCTCCTGCGGTGCCGGCCAGTTCAACTGGGGATCCAGTAAGATCGAACGACTTTCCGGGAACCGGCCCATTAAGTAACGATTGGTGGGTTGGATATCGATGGTTTCGTGAGCCCCGGCGATCAGCAGTACGGGCACATGGGCCTGCTCGAGCCCTTGAGGCGCGCGGTAGCGGTAATTCTCGTTCATGACGTGCGCCCAGGTGTCTCGCGTTAATCCCTGAAAGTTCTTTTTATAGCGCTTGAAGAAGTTTTCCGGGATTCCGGCCAGACTGTGCATATTCCAGCGGATCCAGGCATCATTATGCTTCCAGGGAGCGATTCCCAGCCAGTAAAGCAGTGCCATCATGGGCTCGGAATAGATCCCCAACCGGTACCCTGGCACCGGCAGGACCTGGGCCCCACTGATGATGGCAGTGCTGACACATTCGGGTTCTTCGGCCAGCATTTCCACCAAAACCTGCCCGCCAACGGAATGACCAAAACAGTGTGCCCTCCCGCCCGGAATGCGTTCGCGGATCATCCCCAGGATGGCTTTAGCAGTTGCCTTCACGGTAAACGGGCCATTCTTCTGACTGCCGCCATGTTCAGGCAATTCGGGCAAGTAACAGTGAAACCCGGGCAAAGATTTGAGCATTTCCTCCCATCCCCAGATTCCGCCGCCTCCGCCGTGGATCAGTACCAGAGGCGCGCCGTTGGGGTCGCCGCTTTCGTAATAGATGAGTTGCTCTTCCGTTACCATAGTACTGATTATATGATTTAATGAAAACAAAATGGCAGAATGATTCATCTGAAGCGAGGGAAACGATGTCATCCACCAGAATTCGCAATTTTAGGCCAGAACATTGGCTCTCGATTATGACCGGGTTCATGGGCTTCATTAACCTCATCTCTGCTGTCACCCCTGCCTGGATCGAACGTTTGCAATTGATCGAAGAGATCATTCCCATGCAGGTACGCAGCGGCACCCGTCTGGGAACTGCTTTGGCCGGGTTCGCATTGCTGTTGCTGGCTTCCGGCATCTGGCGCGGCAAGCGCACCGCCTGGCTGATCACCCTGATCATCCTGGCGCTGACCACCCTTGGGCATCTCATCAAAGGCCTCGATTTTGAAGAGGCGGCAGTTTCCCTGCTCATTCTGGTCGGGCTGTGGCTGTATCGCAAGCGCTTTGTGGCCCAATCGGATCCCCCCACCATCTGGCGCGGGGTACGTGTATTGGGAATTGCCCTGGTCTTTACGCTGCTGTACGGCACCATCGGCTTCGCTCAGCTCGACCGTCATTTTTCAGTCAATTTCAATCTCTGGCAGGCAGCCCTGCAAACGATTCGCATGTTCACCGAGTTTTCCAACCCCGGGCTCATTGCCACTACCCGTTTTGGCCGCTATTTTGCTGATTCGATCTATCTGATCGGCGGCTCCACGTTGGGCTACGCACTGCTCGCGTTGCTGGCACCGGTACTGCTGCGCTACCCGACTCCCGCCAGTGAGCGAGAGAGAGCCGCCGCGATCGTTGCCAGCCACGGACGCACCGTTCTGGCCCGTTTCTGCCTCTTCGCGGATAAAAAGTACTTTTTCTCCAGCGGCGGAACCGTGATTGCCTATGCTTATAGCAACCGTACTGCCCTTGTTCTCGGCGACCCCATCGGGCCGACCGCTGATCTGCTTGCCGCGGTGACAGAGTTCCAGTCTTTTTGTGCGCGCAACGACTGGACCTTTGCTTTCTATCAGACTTTGCCAGATACCCTGGCCGCTTATCATCAGGTCGGTCTGCATGAGATCAAGATCGGGGAAGAAGCCCTCGTAGATCTGGCCGCCTTCTCGCTCAAAGGCGGTGAGATGAAGTCGCTGCGGACCTCGGTCAACAAGCTGGAACGTCTGGGGTACACCTGCCACATCAGTCAGCCGCCCCACGAGAATTCGCTGCTGGATGCACTCGATCAAATCTCCCATCAGTGGCTCACTGAGCGCAAGGGCCAGGAGATGAAATTTTCATTGGGCTGGTTCGACCGCGATTATCTCAACACCACCCTGATCCAGTACGTGACGGATGCCAATGGCAAGATCGTGGCTTTCAGTAATCTGGTCGAGGAATATCAGAACCGGGAACTGGCTGTTGATCTGATGCGCCATACTCACGAGATGCCCGCCGGCACCATGGATTACCTGTTCGTGAACCTGCTGCTCGAAGCTCAGCAGCGTGGTTACCAGACCTTCAACCTGGGGCTGAGCGGTCTGGCCGGAGTCGGCGAATCGAAAGAGGATACCGCCGTCGAGCGTGCCATGCATTTCATTTATACCAAGGTGAATACTTCCTATAATTTTAAGGGACTGCACAGCTTCAAAGAAAAGTTTGCCCCCCACTGGTCACCCCGCTACCTGATCTATCCCAACCTGACCCATTTGCCCGTGATCGCTTTGGCATTGAATGACGTGAGCGGATAACTTCTGCCCAGCAGGGAACAGGACTCTCTCCACAGATGTGAGCACAACCCTCACTGAAGCCGGGCTTTCTTGCATCAGGAATAGTCTTGAATGAAAATCTCGGTAATTAAGATGGTAGCGAGAATGATCGCCAGCGCCAGGGTCAGTCCGGCTGCAGTCCATCGGTTCAAAAGGTTTCCGACCATCGCAACCAGCAAAATGCCTGCCAGACTGTACAGACCATAATCGATCCGCGGCTTCACCTTTTGAAGCGGGGAATCGCTGAAATAGATCAAAACACTGCCGCCTCCCAGCCCCAGCAGGCTGATCACAAAGAAGAGAACCTCCATTGCCAATCCATTCAGTCCCAGGAGATTTAAGGTGAAAACGCCGCATGACATTGTTCGTGCTGGATAGACGGTCGATTCTATCCGGTTCATCAAAAACACTCGCGAGAGAATGAAGTGATTTCCCACGATATCTTGGGGAGTGATCTGCCAGCGAAACGTCTGACTTTCTGTTGGTTCAATCGACAATTCGCCATCGAGTTCTCGATAATCGACAAAGTCGTCCTTGCTGACAACTACCTTTACCAGAACGTCCGCTTTTTCTTCATGCGGGTTCTTGAAAGTAGCTGTCACCGTTCCTTCTTCTCCAGGAGCCAGCAAGACCGGGCAACGAATGCTGACCAGATCGGCCTGGGTCGGCTGGGTACTGTCAAATGTTGCCCCATCATGAGAATCTCCCCAAAAACCAGTCCCATTCACGTTGGCAACGGCAGCGAGACCATTGAAACAGAAACTGCAGATCAAGCCGATGACAAATAGCACTCCACCCCCAATGAGTCTTTGTCGATTGTGCAAATTCGATCCGAAAAAAAGTGTGGTTTTCATAATCAGGTATCTCCCCCGAATTTTGACATCGAGTTTTATTTACCCTGGTGCTTTTTGAAATGGAAAGATATACCGGTAAATTCACTTCCAATTTAACATTATCTACCCAATTTTGTAATTATGGGGATAGTCCATCTCTCCAGGGGAACGATGTGAGCGGGCAGGGAAGTGCTCTATCAGCCAACCGGCAGGTCGTCACTCGTCCGAATTCGCCGGATAGGTAAAAGAAAGATTAGAAAATGTCAAAAAGAGGCTTTTACCCCTTTTGTTTCTGGACAGTTAAGCATAAAATTGTCTATACAACCCACCTGTTGGAGGAATTCATGGAATTGCTGAAAAACAGGATTGCTGCTGAAGGCAAAATCCTTGGGAACGGCATTTTGAAAGTCGACAGTCTCATCAATCATCAGGTTGACCCGATGTTGATGGATGCCTGCGGCGCCGAATTCGCACGTCTCTTCAAAGACACCGGTGCCACCCGCATCCTGACTGCCGAGATTTCTGGCATTGCCCCAGCTCTGATGGCAGGATGTCACATGAAACTGCCTGTCGTGTACGCCCGCAAGACGCGCCCGGTCACCATGCCCGGGACGGTTTATCTGACCACCGCCCCCTCGCACACCAAAGGAAACATGGTTGATCTTATCGTCTCGCCGGAGTACCTCAAATCCGGCGAGAATGTCTTAATTATCGATGATTTCCTCGCCTCCGGCGCCACCATCCTCGGATTGGTGCGCCTGGCTGAAGCGGCTGGTGCCCGCGTGGTTGGCATCGGCGCGCTGATTGAGAAGACTTTCGAGGGCGGTCGTGCCGCACTCGAATCTCTCAACGTTCCTGTCGAAACACTGGTGCAAATCACCAGCATGGAGAATAACGTTCTGCATTTCAAATAGTATCGATGAGGAGAAACTGGTATTAATGGTTGATGCGATCGTTATTCTCGATTTCGGTTCCCAGTACACCCAGCTGATTGCCCGCCGCGTACGTGAGCTGCAGGTGTTCAGTGAGATCGTGGCCTGGGATTCTCCAGCAGCCAAAGTCGTTGCCATGCACCCGCGTGGGTACATTCTCTCTGGTGGACCTGCCTCCGTTTACGATGAGAATGCGCCATACCTCCCTGAATACGTACTTCAGGCGGATGTACCTGTTCTGGGAATCTGCTATGGGATGCATGCAATGACAAAGGCTCTGGGTGGACAAGTGGTCGGCGGCGGGGTCCGTGAATACGGACTCGCCGAGATCACGGTCTCGCAACCGAATGCCCTTTTGCCTGACCGCCCGCAAACCGTGTGGATGTCACACGGCGATAAGGTCGAGCGCATGCCGGCAGGGTTTGTGCCGCTGGCCAAGAGTGATAATGGCCTGCTGGCCGGAATGGCCGATGAAAGCCGCCGTCTCTATGCCCTGCAATTTCACCCTGAAGTCAATCACACTCAGCTTGGCCGCGATATGCTGCATCATTTCGTGCTCGATATTTGCGGCTGCCACCCTGATTGGACCCCCGGCAACATCATTGATACCGCCGTGGAGAAGATCCGCGCTCAGGTTGGGGATCATCCAGTGATCTCTGCCGTCAGCGGCGGGGTGGATTCAAGTGTGGCAACGGCCCTGGTGCAAAAAGCCGTGGGTCAGCAGCTTTCGACTGTTTTCATCGATACCGGGCTGCTGCGCGCCGGTGAAGTCGAACAGGTGCAGCAGGCCTTCCAGCAAGCGTTGGGAATGAAACTGACCACCGTCGACGCCAGTGAGCGTTATTTCACTGCTTTGCGCGGAGTCACCGAACCCGAAAAGAAGCGCAAGACCATCGGCGAGTTGTTCATCCGTCTTTTCGAAGAGCAGGCAGCCCGCGTGGGCAATCCTCCTTTTCTGGTGCAAGGCACCATTTACCCGGACGTGGTGGAGTCTTCCGGGACCAAGTTCGGCAAAGCTGAACGGATCAAATCTCATCATAACGTTGGCGGTTTGCCCAGCGACATGAAATTTGCCCTGGTCGAACCCCTCCGTGACCTCTTTAAAGATGAAGTCAGGCTCATTGGTGAGGCACTCGGTCTGCCCGCCGCTCTCGTGTGGCGCCAGCCCTTCCCCGGGCCGGGCTTGGCCGTCCGCTGCCTCGGTGAGATCACTCCTGAACGGATCGCTCGCCTGCGTCAGGCTGATGCCATCTTCACCGGCGAATTGACCGCTGCCGGCCTGTTGGGGCGCCCCGTACATGGCCAGACAACTCAACTTTCGCAGGCCTTTGCCGCCCTCCTGCCCGTACAAAGCGTCGGGGTGATGGGCGACCAGCGCACTTATCAAGAGACCATCGCGCTGCGGGCCGTTACCACCGAAGATTTCATGACCGCCAACTGGGCCATTCTCCCCGCTGAATTGCTGGCACGCATTTCCAGCCGCATCGTCAACGAGGTCGCCGGGGTGAACCGGGTGGTTTACGACATCACCAGCAAACCTCCCGCCACTATCGAGTGGGAATAGCTCAAATCTCGATATTCTTTTGCCCTGTTTTCGCATACAATTTAGGGTATGCCAAAACAGGGCAATTTCTTTAAACAACGTCTTCTCTCCCTCATCAGTGCCGGTCTGGTAGCCGCATTACTGCTGGCTTCCTGGCCGTTGCCGGTGCGTGCCCAGGCCAATCTACACCTCACCCTTTCCAACCCGGATACCAGTGCCTACCCCATTGTTTCTCTGACTTTCTGGCCCATGGATGACGAGGGGAATTTCGTTGCCAACCTGACCGCCGACCAGGTGCATGTGCTCGAAAATGACCGCGAGGTCAAAGTCACCTCCGTGGACGTGCTTGAGCCGGGAATCCATTTTGTGATGGCGGTCAATGAAGGCAAGACCCTGGCCAATTCTTACGCAGGTACGACTCGCATGGAGCGCATGAAAGCGGTCATTACCGATTGGATTCAGAGCGAGTCGATCACCACCCTGGATGATTTCAGCCTGGTCAACAACACCGACGTGCTGCAAAATCAGCTTTCGCACCCGGCCGATTGGACCACTGCTCTGACCGATTACAACCCCGATCTGCGCTCTTCTACCCCCTCGCTAAACTGCCTTTCTCAGGCAGTAGCACTGGTCAAAAGTTTTTCTACCTCCGATAATAAAGCCCGTGCGGTGCTTTACATCACCCCACTGCCCGATTCCACCCAACTCACCGCTCTTCAGGATCAGGCCAATGAACTGGCCGCGGCCAATGCCCGCCTCTTCATCTGGCTTGTCGGCCCCAGCACCTACAGCAGCGAAGCCGGGGCCCAGGCCCTGGAACAGGCCGCCCTTTCGACTGGCGGCAGTTTCATGGTTTTCTCCGGTGCTGAAACGCTGCCTGATCTGAATACCTATCTGAACCCGCTCAGCCACGAGTACAAACTCACTTACCAGACCTCTATGCGCAAATCGGGCACCTACACTCTGCAGCTCAAGGTCGAACAGGGAGACTTTCAGGCGGATTCCGATAAGATTTCATTCGATCTGAAAGCCGAAGCCCCCAACCCTATTTTGCTCTCACCCCCCACTGAGATCCACGCCGTCTGGACCAAAGACAGCAGCCAGAAATGGACGCTGACCCCTAACGTCTATACCTTTAAATATCTGGTGGAGTTCCCCGATGGGCACAAACGTGACCTGGGCGCCGCCCGTCTCTTCGTGGATGGGCAACTGGTGGATGAGGTGACAACCGCACCTTTCGATGAATTGAAATGGAACTTTTCCCAGTACAGCGAAAGCGGCACCCATCAGATTCAGATTTTCGTCGAGGACGTGGCCGGGTTCACCAGCCATACCCTGCAAATTCCGGTCTTGCTCGCCATCGACCCCAAGCCGCAGACCGCTTTGCAGAAATTCCTCGAGCAGATCAACTACACTACTGTGGGGATCGTGGCGCTGCTGGTATTGCTGGGAGGCTTTCTGGTGCTGTTCTTCCGCCGCCGCTTCCTGCGCCGCCGGGAAGATTCACGGGCCACCCGCGCCAGTGACAACGACCCGGTGCACCAGCGCATTCTGCCCGAAGCAGATGAGTTCGCTGCTTCTCCCCTTCAGGAGACCCCCGCGGACTGGCCAAAACTGCCGAATGGCACCAAAGCCCCGGCCCGTTTACTGCTGCTTTCTTCCGAACCCCAGCCCAAGGCCGGGTCGAACATTCCGCTTTCCGCTCAAGAAACGCTGCTGGGGGCCAACCCGGTCCGCTGTGACATCGTCCTCAGCGGAGCCACCGTTTCAGCTCAGCACGCGCGCATCTTCACCGATGCCGCCCGCCACTTCTTCCTGGCCGACAGCGGCTCGAGCGCCGGCACCTGGCTGAATTACGCCCCCGTCTCGCACCAGGGCGCCCGCCTGCAGCACGGCGACCTCATCAACGTTGGCGCCGTTTCCTTCCGCTTCGAAGAGATCAACCCCGAAGGCCGTCCGATCAAAGTGATGCGCCTCAAAGACGAAGAATAACCACAATAATTAAAAAGGCACTGACGCCTCTCTCGGAAGAATGATTGCATCATACAAATATGTGATAAAAGACGCGATAACGCTCATGACTAATTCTGCCTCGAGAGGAGTCACTCTTGAACCTTCTTCTGATGCGTGCGCAACTCCTGTGGCATCACCTCGATAGGCATAAATTTTTTTTACACTCTCAATAATCGTCCTAGGGATTAATATTCCTGTTTCATTCTGAATATTGTTAAGCGCTCGATCATAATCCTTTACCTTTTCAATAAAAATTATATCAAGTGTGGCTTCTAGAGCACACTCGGCTTCTTTAATGCAATTCGCTGAATCAGGTTTGGGAATTTGTTGAAAAAAATTCTCTGATTTTTGAAAAAAAAGTTTTACTGCTTCCATTTTCGGGTCAGATAAAACAGAATTTACTTGCTCAAGAGATTTATTCGTATGCGCCCTCCCCAATCGTTGAAAAGAACCCTCTTTGAAGAAAAAACCAATATTCTCTTCTCCTAGAAGATTGTTTATTTCTTTTTCAAATCCTTGCTTAACTTGTATTAGATTTTCTTCGCTCGCGCCATACTGGCGTGAATACAATAAATGAGAGTATACCCTTTCGCAAAAACAAAACACTTGCTCCCACTTCATTTGAGCAATGCGCTGATAAAATTCTGAAAAATAGTCGATTGATTCAGTTGTAATTTGCTGAGGAATTAATCTCCCAATTCGATCCATCTCTCGAATTACTTTTTCAAAAGAAATCAAATTTAAGGATCCGTAATAATCAACCAGAATATGTGTTAGTGCAATTTTGGCTGTATCAGGAAAATCGTTCACCATTTTTGCTTTTTTTGATGTTCCAAATCTTTGATTAAACGTAGAATAACTTTCTTCCATAATATTTCCTATTTTTCCTTTCCTCTGGCCAGCAAACTTTCAGCCCGGCGCAACACCGGCCGGTCCACCATTTGCCCATCCAGCGTGAAAGCGCCCTTGCCCAGCGCCGCCTGGCGTGCGGCTTCGGCCAGCACCCGTTTGGCCCAACCGATCTCCTTTTCAGAGGGCGTGAAGAGAGCCTGCACCGGGGCGATCTGCGCCGGGTGGATCACCTGTTTGCCGGCATAACCCATCTGCGCCCCCCTGAGTCGCTTCCCTGATCAGGACCCGCTTCCTCTTTAAAATTGACCGTGACCAGATCGATGGCCTGCAAGCCAAAAGCGTTGGCATAAAGCACCAGCCGGCTGCGCGCATAGAGTAATTCCAGCGCTTCAGGGGTGCGAGTGGCCCCCATATCGGCCGTGAAATCCTCCGCGCCAAAGACCAGCCCCTGCAAGCGCTCGTGGGCCACCCCGGCCCGGCAAATCGCCTCGAGCTCGATCATGGCCCGCGCGCTTTCGATGATCGCCAGCAGCGCAGTGGATCCCTCCGCCTGCCCGGACGCACATTCAGCGTCCAGCAGCAGTGCATGAGCACGCTCGATGTCGGCAGCGCTTTCGACTTTAGGCAGCACCACGGCTTCCGGCTGGCCCGGAAGCACCGCCGCCAGATCGGCCTCGCAGCGCCCAGACGGGAAACCATTCACGCGCACCGCCCGTTCTGCACTGCCAAAATCCAGCGTCTGCAGTGCCTGCGCGATATTCGACCGTGCCGCATCTTTGCTGCTTTCTTCCACGCCGTCTTCCAGATCAAGCACCACACAATCCGCGCCTGCCGCGGACGCCTTTTCCATCTTGTGCGGATCGCTGCCGGGAACGTACAGAAATGCCTTGCGGCTATGCATCATAAAACGCCTCCTGGTCGATGATACAATTTGAATTATAGCGAAAATTGGCTGCTTACTGGTTCAAGTAAAGCACAGGAGAGAACATGAAAGCCCATCCCACCCGTGAACTTCCCCCTGATTACGTTCCTTTCTGGCAATTCGATCTCTCGAAAGTCCGGGAGTTATTCTGGCTGAACTTCTTTGGTCTGGTCTTGCTGTTCGCCTCCCTGATCGGTTTTGGTTTCATGGTCTATCATCTGCGCGTAGCAGACTTCCCCATTCAGTTCACCTATCACCGCGAGCCGCCGCTCAAGATGCTGCTCTTTTTAGTTGAATTGTTCGTCGTCACCGGGATAATGGTAGCGGTGCACGAAGCCTTCCACGGCATCTTCTTCTGGATCATCACCCGCACACGGCCCGTTTTTGCTTTTAAGCTCTATTATGCTTCTGCCTCCGCCCCGGGGTGGTACATTCCGCGCGGGCCTTACTTCGTGACCGCGCTGGCTCCGCTGGTCGGCATCACCGCCTTATGTGTACTGGGGATCGCTTTCTTGCCCGCCTGGTGGATCACTCCGCTGTATCTCATGCTCATCTTCAATACCAGCGGTGCCGTTGGCGACATCTGGGTGGTGCTGCGCCTGCTCTTTTCGCCGCGCGAGACGCTGATCTGCGACGGAGGGGCCTCCATCACCTTCTACAAACCGGAATTCTTAAAATGATGATTCCTGTGAAAACACCAAATTTAAATCTTCCCGGTCAAAAGTGCTTTTGATCGGGAAGATTTAGTTAAGCAAATTTCCTCTTTTAAGAATTGAATTGCATCATTGAATGGCTTTGTGCACTTGCAAATCTCCAGAACAGGAAAACAATTCTAGAAGATCATTTCGTAGTCGACTACCCTACTAACTGATTCGTGATAATTTCCTGTCTTTTGAAACATCAATACGACACGGTAAAATTCCACTCTTGTTGACTTGGGCACTCCTGCCCATTAACATTTGCAACAACACGCCACATATAATTGTACTTTCCCAGGTTATTCACGTTGCAAGAGGTGTTTGAACTCCAACCACAGGGTGATTGATGTGCACCGCCAAAGTCTCCACCCCAAACTTCCAGCCTGTAATTTGAGGCACCTGGTAACGAATTCCATGATAACGTCACATTGGGCGAATTAATTAATATGCCATTGGCCGGGCCTGAGAGAGATGGCCCCTGACAACTGGCAGCTGGGGCTGGGGTAGCAGTTGGGAGTGCAGCAATTAAATTGAATGTGCTCGCCTGGCTGCCGGCATATGTCCAATGATCATCCCCTACAGCTGCCACTTGCACAGAAATCTGGTAGCCTCCTGGTGCATACGAATTCGTATTCCAGTTGTTGGTAATGCTGGGTGCTCCAATCTCATTGATCGACTCGCCATTGATTAAAATTCTCATTGCCCGCACAGAAACACCACCACATGAACCTTGAGCAGAAATATGAATAGGAGTGCCGACAGGCTGGGGCGAAGAAGGAGAAACACTAAACGAAGTGATGGAACAATTCGGGCTAACATAAGCCGTTGCCGATGGCGTGACTGACGGAATTCTCAACTCAAAGGATTTGGCCTGATATCCAATATTCGTCCAATTGTCATCCCCAACGCCAGCGACCTGAAGCATCAATTGATGCGTACCCTCTGAGTAGCCACTGGTATTCCAGTAAGTGTCAATACTCGTTGAACCAATCTCATAGATCGTTCCTCCATCAACCTGCAATCGAATAGCCCTTACTCCACCAGAAGAACATTGTGCCTGGCCGGTGACGTGGAGAGAAACCCCAACACTTTGGGGCGATGAGGGAGAAACAGCAAAGGAAGTGATCGAACACTCGGAATTTGTAAAAAGGGTTGCTGTTGGGGGAATACCCATTTGGGAACCGGTAGCTTGGCCCTGGCCCCCTTGAACGGTTAAAGTAATTTGTCCATCTGAAACTGCGCCGTCCCAATTTTGGACATTTGCCACGATGCGAAGCTGGTTCTCACCAACACTCAGATCATCTGTTCCAAATGAAATGGTTCCTTCAGAGCCATTGATGTTTCCGAGTTTGTTTGTGCCTGCATAAACATCGATAGAGGTAACTGTAAAAGTTGAGTCGGCGGATGCTGACGCAGTAAGAAATGCCGTTTCTCCCTGGGCTACTGGGTTGGGATTAAGAATATAGGTATACAAAATGTTGAGCGCCGTATTCGGATCAGGTTCTGCCGCCCCAACAATTTTATTTGGCCACCAGGTTTGATCGAATTCAGGCGTTGGGTCTGAACCACTATCCACCATGTCAACACCACAGAATGTGTTTTGAAAGGTGTAATCGGCACATTCTCTTTTGAAAAAATTGTCCACGATTGAGGTCGATCTGCATTCATAATAAGTTGCCCATCAATCCTCAACTCAAATTTACTGGCCGTTTTGATCCATATATTTCTCAGTAGCATCTTTGAATAGAATTGGGTGGCTACTGTTTTGGCAGTAAATTCTGTGCCGATATTTGTGCTTGGAAAGGGAGCGGGGTCGCGAATGAAAGACATTGAGCTGGTAACATCAACGTTTTCTCTAATTACAGGTCCACACTCCCCCCAGTTTTTATCACTGGTTGTTATCGTATTTTTTATGGGATCATAAGCTACTACCACAGCGACATGACCCAAATCAACTCCATCGCTCCCAAATGTATAAGATCCCTTTCTTCCACTTGTAGAAAATGTCCAAGTGGTCGTACTATCTCTGGGGTATTCCACTATCGCACCTACTGTAGGAGTGTTACTTACCGCATTTGCCCAATCAAGATTGGCATCCATTTGCGGCCCATACTTTCTGACGTTTGAAGCCCAGTCCCCTGCATTCCATTGAACCCCAGTTAGAGGTTTTGGATAATTTGCAAGTACAGCTCCCTGGCTCCAATCGATTAGTTGATGGATAATTTTTGGAGAATTTTTTTTAGCCCACCAGACACATTGACACTCATAATCTATTCCAGCCAAATTGTTGCTTACAGCCAAGGCCTTAGTAAGAGTAGTGTTTGTCATCCCAAATAAAAAAGCCAATACAAACAAAACGTAAAAATAACGCCTATGAACCACTTTTGTCATCCTTTTCATTGTTTACACTCCTGTGGAGCATAACTGTCAAGAATAGCGGGAAAAGCAGGGTTATCCGTATTGCTCAATATTAAAATAAGATAATAATAATTTCCAGCATCTACAAAACGAGCTGAAGTATACGAATACGGGTAAGCAGGGGTTTGCACCTCCATCACATTTTCGTTGCATGATCCCAGAGTAGTCGGAATAAGCTGGCCATATCCGGCAAACTTCGACATCAGTACAGACCAATCATTGAATAATACGCCTTCTGGTTTTTCACGAAAAATCTCGATTTTCATCGTCTCATTCGGGTGAATTTCTTGGATATTTGCCTCTTGAGCATCAGAGAGCAGTAATAGCTCTTCTGGGCCTTCGGGTACTTGACCCTTTGTTTCAAGCAGGTAGAGTTTTTGTTCCCCCAGTTGTTGTGGATACTTCAATGAAAAGCCCCAATCTGAGTTCACATAATCTATCCAATCAGAAGAAGTTAAGTCACTGTTACTGGTTATTTCTGGCGTACTGGTGGGTTGCTGGGAAATGATCGTTTCAGTTGATCGAGGTTGGGACTCTGTTGATTGGGTTAATAATCCCGCTTCATCAACATTCACAAACCCATCCCCAGTCACAAAGAAACACTCTGTAGCCATTTGTTTCGGTTGAATAGAAAGAATTCCGTTGTAGGGTATTGGATTTTCAGAATTATCAGACGAAGCTGCAATGAGCGAGTATTCACCTGGCTGAATGTTTTGTGATACTACTTCCCCAGTCGATGGACACTCTGATGGTCCAGGACTTTGAAACTCAGCGCAAGTATCACATCCGGGAACATCAATATAAATAGTTTCATTCCCGCTCAAAGTAATTCTTAAATTGTATGGAGAACTATTTTTTATGCTTAATTGAGCCGGGCAAAAACCGGTGAACCATAAACATCGAGTAAAAAAGAGAACCAGGAGAGCACCAATACCCATTGCAAACAGTCACCAATAATCATTAACAAATGAAGCCGGCCGTTCCCAGCCCCGCTCTACAATCCAATTTTTTGTCACGGCTCCCCCTTTGGGTATGATTTATAGGTATTGAGAAGCTAACAACACACCAGGCAAAGAGATTCTCACAATAACAATCGACCCATATTGGTGACGGATATCAAAAGATTTGCCACCCTCAGTTATGAAACCAGCGATAACCCAAATTTGCGGAACACCATTATTGTACACTTTCTGTATCAATAATTCTTTTAATTTCTCCAAAAAAATGACCGTTTTTATTTGTAATGTAACCTCAGTTTCATTCTCCAATTCTTATTCCCCCTTTACCACTCTAAGGCAAGGGTTATTTCGGTCATGAGAAAGTATGTAATTACCAGTATAATTCGTCTTAAGTAAACTCCCATTTCAACTCCAATCGATTGGCCCTCGTGGGTAGTCTGTTCTTCGGCTGAACTTTTCAGCTCTTTTCTGTTTGGAGTGAATCATGGAAGGTCGCTTTACCCTCTTTTTTGAAGACCCTTATTGGATCGGTTATTTTGAACGCTATGATGAATCCGGATGTCAGGTGGCGCGTTTCGTTTTTGGCGCGGAACCCGGCAACGCGGAGCTTTTGCAGTTTGCCCATGACGGCTTCGCTCAGTTGAAATTTGTCCCGACCGCAGCTTCCCCAATTTCTTCCACTGCCTCGGTCGGCTACAAACGCCGACAGCGTCAATTGCGCCAGGAAGCGGTGACCCCACGCGGAACCTATGCCCAGCGGCTTTTTCAAGCCGGATTGGAGGCCGCCCAGGCCGAGCGTGCCTCCGCCCGGCGCCAGCACAAACGCGCTGACCGGGCTGAACAATATCAGCTTAAAAGAGAGAAAAAGAAAAAACAACGTGGATGAAGTTGGCTCCGTCCCCGGTATAATGAGAACAAGAACTGCCGTGAACGAGGAGGAGCACATGCCGTTTGAGAATAAACAAGCGAAACTTTGCCAGCGTGGACAATCTTTCCTGGAATATGCTCTTCTGCTGGTCTTCATTGCCGCCATCATCATTGGAGCCCTGATTGTCACCGGGCGCCTGACCGGTTCTGCACTGAACATTTTTGGGGGAACCACCGCCACCGCGAATCAAACAGGGACGTTCGCTTCCACTGAAAATGCGTCCCCAACTGAAACCCCGGCCATGATCAGTACTACCGTGCCAGCTCCTACCCCCACCCCCGCGCCGGCCTCCCCGGCTGCCGCTGTTCAGGATCTTTTTGGGCTGATCAACGATTATTATGCCAAGCACAGCAGTTACCCCAACAGTTTTGCTGATCTGGGCCTGGATTCTTCTGCCTCCACCCATTTGATTGTTGGGGTAGCCATCGACCCGCAGGGTTCAGTGGTGCAGTTTACCAACATCACCGGGGACTCTCACCAACTTTACGTACAAAAATTGAATGGGGCTATGGTACAGGTGAAAGATGGTTCTGCCATTACCTGTGATATTGCTGCCAATCTTTGCTATCTCAAAACCACCGCTTATGGCAATCAGGTCGACATTAACTCGATCGTGGTAACAAATTAGATTTAAATGGAATAAAATTTTTGTTAAAGTAATGAAATTGTAAGGTTGGTTTGTTGCTCTTCATGCTAAGATGAAATAAAGTTCACCCTAAGGAGAACCCAAGCATGAAGAAAATAACTCATTATTCGTTAGTCCTCTTGCTGGTCCTCTGCGTGACGATGGTTACCACCACAGTTGTCTTTGCAGGAGCCATCCCAACCACCCCCATTGTCTGGCAGGACCCTACAGCAACCACTGATTCTTCCCTCATTCCTTATACCGCGGCGGTCGTGGATACCTGGCAACTCCCCGCAGGCATCGAAACCACCGGCAAACAACTTACTGTGCCGTTGGGCTTCCCGGCCGATCAGATTCAGTTCGGCGGCAAAGCCTTGAAAGTCGGTGATCTGGCCGAGGGTAAGACCATCACCATTTGCTTCGACTTCCCGGTTTATCGTTATGACTGGTCAGGCGCTGTTTATATGTGGGACGGCAGCGAATGGGTCAAACAGGCCACCACCGTCACTACCACCGATGGTTCAACCCAGGCCTGTGCCAAAGTTTCTGCCAATGGCTACTATGCCCTTCTCATCCAGTTCTGGGGTACCCCTGTCCCACCCGTAATCCAGTTGGAAGGCTAACCGTTTCTTCATTCGTAATTTTTCAAAAGAGGATAGATCGAATGAAAAAATTCTCGCGATTAACCCTATCTGTATTTCTGGCGCTTGGCGTCATTCTGGTCACGACCTCGGTTGTTTTCGCCAACCATGTGATCATCAATCCCCCCACTGTCTGGCAGGATCCAGCAGGGATCACCGATCCCGCCCTGATTCCGTACACCAGCGCTGTAGTAAGTCCGTGGCAGCTCCCCGGGACTGAAACCACCAACAAACAACTCACCGTTCCGGTGGGTTTCCCGATAAATCAAATCCAATTCGGAGGGAACGCGCTGAAAGTATCGGATCTGGCCGAAGGCAAAACTGTGGAAATCTGCTTCGACTTCCCGGTTTACCGCTATGACTGGTCAGGTAATATTTACTTTTGGAACGGCAGTGAATGGGTCAAACAAGCCACCACCCTCACTTCTACCGATGGTTCGACCCAGGCCTGTGCCAAAGTTTCTGCCAATGGCTACTATTCTCTTCTGATTGAGTTCTGGGGTACCCCAGAACCAGTTATGTTACCTCGTTAACTCACATTATTTCGACCCAGTACCACTCAAAAGGAGAATTTGATCATGAAAAAAATTTCTTCCATCACTCTCTCACTTCTGCTGGCACTCAGCCTTATTTTAGTCACTACCACCGCCGTGCTGGCCTATTGGGTTCCCCCTTCTAATCCCGTCGTCTGGCAGGACCCAGAAGGCACTACCGATCCCTCCCTTATTCCCTACTCGGCTGAGGTGGTGGATACCTGGCAACTCCCCGCGGGCATCGAAACCACTGATAAACAGTTGACCATTCCCGTGGGCTTCCCGGCCGATCAGATTCAGTTTGGCGGCAAAGCCCTGAAAGTCGGTGATCTGGCCGAGGGCAAGACTGTTACGGTTTGCTTCGACTTTCCAGTTTATCGCTATGACTGGTCAGGCAGTGTCTATATGTGGGACGGCAGCGAATGGGTCAAGCAGGCCACCACCATCACCACCACCGACGGCTCGACTCAGGCCTGTGCCAAAGTTTCTGCCAATGGTTACTACGCCCCTTCTCATCCAGTTCTGGGGTACCCCGGAACCTCCTGTTGTTTATTACGATTGATCTTCCAGAAAATGATTGTTCAACTTAAAAGGAGTTAAAGTATGAAAAAGTGGACGCGCGCAACAGTTTCTGTTTTGTTAGCCTTGAGCGTGATCTTGATTACCACGACCGTGGTTTTCGCCAGGCTCGATCCTAACCCCATCGTCTGGCAGGACCCAGAAGGTACCACAGATTCGGCGCTGGTGCCCTACTCGGCTGAAGTGGTCGATACCTGGCAACTCCCCGCAGGCATCGAAACCACCGGCAAACAACTTACCGTGCCAGTGGGCTTCCCGGCCGATCAGATCCAGTTCGGCGGCAAAGCCTTGAAAGTCGGTGATCTGGCAGAAGGCAAGATCATCACCATTTGCTTCGATTTTCCAGTTTATCGCTATGACTGGTCAGGCAGTGTGTACATGTGGAATGGCAGCGAATGGGTCAAACAGATTACCACCATCACTTCTACTGATGGTTCGACCCAGGCCTGTGCCAAAGTTTCTGCCAATGGCTACTATGCCCTTCTCATCCAGTTCTGGGGTACCCCTGTCCCAGCAGCAACTCTTCCCCCTGTCTAAATCAGTTTTACGCTCCCTGTTATAAACTTTGATGCAAGACCCGGCGAAAATCGTTTGCCGGGTCTTTACATTTCTACAAATTATTTATACAACCCTCGACATAAATTCCACCTTTTTCACACGCGCGCCGGCTAATATTGAGAATGTAAATCTTCCTTTGAAAGGAGAAAGATCATTGCTATGAAAAAGATTTCCCGTTTTGCAATTGCGGCCGCGCTTGTGGCCAGTGTCGCACTGATGAGTGTCAGCTCTGTCTTTGCTGATTCCACTACCGATTGGCCAGATCCGACCGCGGTAGCCAATGAGCCAAGTGCTTCCTTGACCACCGAGGTGGTCTCGATTTCGGCACTGCCCGGCACCATCAATCCTGACAGCGGCATGATCCTGCCCGTTGGACTGGACTATGCTCAGTTCGGTGGCAACGGCATCACCCTCAGTGGACTCACCTCCACTGAATCTGCCAAACTCTGCTTCGCCTTCCCGGTCGCGCAGTATTACTGGAATGGCACGATCTATGAGTGGGATGGCTCCGCCTGGACGGCCATGCCAACTACTCTGGTAGCCCCGACCGGCGAAGACAGCATGTACTATGCCTGCACTTACAAAGCCGGCAATGGTACCTACAGTCTGCTGACAGAATATGATGCCGCAGCAGCGGCTGCTGCCGAAGAATAATCTTCTCTCTTCAGTTTCTCCCCTTTAGATGTCTGATCAGGGCCGCGTAGCGGCCCTGATTGGGTTAACCCCTTAAATTCGACACCCCGTAATGCCTCACGGAAAAAAGTAACCGAAGGGGAACGTTGCCTCACGGGAAGATGTTACCGAGAAAAAGTGCATAGTTGGTGGACTTTCTGATCGATAGAATTACGTAGAGTAACTGGATTGAGCTGGACATAGATATTCATTAGCCTGGCCTTGATTTCAAGAGGAATTTTCTTTGCTGCCAAAACACGTTGGTAAGGGGTAGCTGCTGTGTCGTAGTGTTTGATCGTACGTTCTTCAGTGACCTCCTTGGAAATCAGTTTAAGCACAGGTTGAAAGAAATTGAAGTAAAGACTGAGGTCAGTATAAATATCTTGCAGAAGATTATACTCGGCGGTAGTCTCGAAGCGGTCATAACCAACCAGATGACGTACCACAGACCAGTTTTTCTGTTCGACATGAGCCTGATCGTTCTTGTGATAGGGTCTTGAACGGGTAAAAGTGATCTTTTGGTACTGGCAATATTCGAGCAGAGTCTCGTTGATGAACTCACTGCCGTTATCGGAATCAAGACCAAGGAGAGCAAAGGGGAGATGAGATCGCATGGCTTTAATGGCTTCGAGGACAGTATGCCGATTACGGGGAAAAACAGCCTGACATTCTGTCCAGCCGGTAGAAATATCCACACTGGTCAATGTATTCACAAATTGGCCTTCAGTAGTGTCCCCACAGTGGGCGACAAGATCGATTTCCATGAATCCAGGCTTTTCTTCATCCCAGGGAGTATAAGTTCGTATGGGAATTGACTTTTTGAGCAAGGTACCTGGTTTGGTGGTACTCAACCCGTGGGGATGGTCCCGATAAGTTGAACTCAAACAGCGGTCGATGCTTGAACGGCTCATCTGGAGTAATCGTTTCTTTGTCTCTGGGGCGAGGTGGATTTCCTGATTGCGTTCCAGAACTTTTACGATCTCCGGCAGGAAGGGCTGCAAACGTCTCGAACAAATCTGACCACAAATCTCCCAGATGTACTCCAGTGCTGTAACTACTTCGCCTTGATAAATCCTTCGCGGCCCCGGCTTTTTTGAATACGCTTTATGCCTCAATGAGTTCAATACCCGAATGGCATACTTACGGTGATACCCGGTGACTGCCACAAATTCATCCAGTATCTTCTGCTTGTCTTTTCTCCCAGCTTTTAGGTAGCGTGGTTGAACTATGGCTAATAATTCTCGTTTACTTCTTTGGCTCATCATAGCTCCCTCGGCAGTTCTGCTTACTCTGCCTAGGGTAACATCTATTATGAGGCAACGTTTTTCCTAAAGTTACTTTTATTTTGAGGCAATACGCACCCTCATTATTCTTGTACGTGGGGTTTAATTATGTTAGAATTGCTTCGCCCTGCTTATAAATAGGAGGGGTGGCCGAGTGGTTTAAGGCGCTTGTCTTGAAAACAAGTTTGGTGAAAGCCAACGTGGGTTCGAATCCCTCCCCCTCCGCCTGGTCAATAAAAGGGATTCACAATTGAATACGGGGAGGTGCCGGAGTGGCTGAACGGGATCGCCTGCTAAGTGATTGTTGGGCTTTAAACTCAACCGGGGGTTCGAATCCCCCCCTCCCCGCCATAAAATAGAACCGTCGCAAGACGGTTTTTTTTATTTCGATTTAATTCACCATTGATTTGACTTTCACTTTTGCATCCCTATAATCAAGGTATGCTCCCAACTCAATCTCAATTCAATATCGATGTACTGGATGTCCTTCCGCTGTCGTATGCGGAGCGGGTCACCGCGGCAGCCCTGCAGGGGTTGGTCAACCGCAGCGGATCCCGACTGTTCCTCGATTACGGCATTTACGACGATCCGCTGGCCCGCCGTACCAACGAGGTCTTCATGGCCGACGAGATCTGGTACGGCAAGTACCGCCGCTTGCTTGGGGGCGCAGGACCAACACAACCTGGAGTACTATTGCCGCGAACACGGGGCAAACGCCGCTCCTTTGCCCGATCTGGATGCCGCGGTGGCAAAATACCACGATACGCTCAAAGGCTGTGTGCTCTGGGATGCCTCTCTGCCAGATACGGTCAACGTCGCTTTGATGCTGGCCGCTCAAGAAGAGCTGCTGCCCCTCGAAGCTGCCTCCGCGGGCAAAGCCGCAGACTGGCGGCTGCCGGTAGTACATGATCTGCGCGGCCGCTGGACAGACCGTGTGGCGCTATATACCTGGGCCTTCGAGAACCTCTTCGCCGGGTGCGAGCGCGGCCGGGTGGCCTGCATCGAACCCGACTGGCAGCGCCCCGAGTTCCTCGATTATTTGGTGCAGCACAAGGTCTTCATTTATAACCTCTCCAGCCAGCAAAAAGGGCTGGGCGGCACCTTGCTTTTGCTGCTGGCCTTTGGCCCTGCCGCCTTGCGGGAATTTCTCTTCGCGCTGCATCTGGATGCTCCTCTGCGCCGTTGGGCGCTGGCCTGGTTGGGGCGCCACTCCCCTGAGATCAAACTCAACAACCGCATTCAGCGTTCTGTCGCTGCCGACCCGGTGCCCACCATTTTTGGCTGGCACACCCGCCGCGACGACGAGATGACCTTCATGCTGCTGCTTTCTGCCAACGGGCTGCGCCTGGTGCCGACCCAACTGGCGGCCAACTTCTCTTTCCACAGCCAGGTCACCCCGCTCACAGGGGCCCCCGTGGCCCCACCACCGCCAGAGGTACCCGAACTCGACCCGCAGGGCGTCTATCTCACCTTTACCCTTTCTGATGGAGATCAATTGATGATGATGTCCACCGCTGAACTGGGAAGCTGGTACTGCCCCCAGCGCGGCAGCGTGGCCTTTAACTGGGAATGTCAGCCTCTGCTCACTGAGATCGCCCCGGCTTTGCTCGAGAAATTCCAGCGCTCTGCCACTCCCAATGATTGTCTGATCGCTGGTCCCTCCGGGGCAGGATATACGGTACCGCCGCTGACCCCTGATTTCCCGGCTTACATGCGTGAGACCGTACGCATCTGCCAAAAGGCTGGCATCACCGTGGCCACCACTTACGTCGCGGATCCGCCACGGCGGGTGCTGCGCCAGCTTGATGCCGCATCCCACGGACAGATGAATTTTCTGGCAGGCTACGCCATCCTGGGCCGCGCCCCGCAGCAAAAGGTGGGCCAGACAGTGGTCATTGCCAATCAGGTACCCACCCTCGAGCAGATCTGGGCCAGCGCCAATGATCTATTGGCTGCCGTGAAAAAGTTAGCCGATGGAGAAGACAAAAAGCCCGCCTTCATTGGCGTCCATTTGTTTGCCTACCGTACGGCTTACGAAGACGTTGCTGCTTTTGCCGAACAACTTACTGATCCACACCTTCACATCGTGCGCGCCGATACTTTCCTCGCCCTGGCACGCCGCAGCTTTTCATCTTCTCATAGATAGGAGAGTTTCCTCGTGAACGTGAAATTACCCACCCGTACCAAAGTGCTTTACGGCATCGCCGATCTGGGCATTTCGTTACTCACCGCCGCGATCCAGTTCTTTCTGCTCTTCTTTTATACGGATATTGCCGGCATCGATCCTGGCCTGGCCGGTACCGCGCTGCTGGTCGGCAAACTGACCTGGGATGCCCTCAACGATCCGGTATTCGGATACTTATCGGACCGCACCCGCAGCCGCTGGGGGCGGCGCAAGCCCTACATGCTTATCGGGGCCATTCCTTTTGGCCTGACCATCTGGCTGCTTTTCTCGATCCCAGCCGGTCTCGTTGGCGTCAAGGCCTTTTTGGCCGTGCTGGGTTCCTTCCTGCTGGCGGATACCTTCCAGACCATGGTCAGCGTGCCCTATTATGCCCTCTCGGCTGAACTGACCTACGACTACGATGAACGCACCTCGCTCATTTCCATTCGCATGATCTTCACCGTGGTGGGCTACATCCTCGGCGCCGCTCTCACCACCGCCGTAGCCGGCTTCTTCATGAACCTGGGCTGGACGAAAAATGCCGCTTACAGCGGTATGGGCGCCGTCTTTGGGGCCGTTGCTGTGATCACTCTGCTCATTACCACCTTCGGCGTCAAAGAGATCCCCAACCCCGATCTCAAGCCCGCCGAGATGCCTGCCTTAAAGCAGATCAAATTCGTCTTCAAGAATCGCCCCTTTGTGCAGTACATGATCATGAGCACCATCATCAGCATCAGCTTCACCCTGCTCACCAGTCTGCTGCCCTACTACCTGACTTACCAGCTGAAGATGACCAGTGAAATTTCTTATGTCATGTTCGTCATGCTGGCAACAATTGGTGTCTTTCTTTTAATGTGGCAAAAGATTTCGAAGAAAATGAGTAAAGGCCCGGCTTATGCCCTCGGCCTGGCCATTGCCAGCGCCGCCATTTTGGTGGCCTTCTTCCTGCCCGCTCACCCCACCTGGATCATCTACCTGGTAGCTTTCATTGCCGGCCTGGGTTTTTCAGCACAATACGTCTTCCCGTGGAGCATGATCCCAGACGTGATCGAAGTCGATCAGGCAGTCACGGGTGAACGCCATGAAGGCATCTACTTCGGCGTCAACGCTTTCCTGGGCAAGCTGACTGGCGCGTTAGGCATTGCCGCCAGCGGTTGGGCGCTCAAACTCTATGGTTACGTGCCGAATGCGGTCCAGACCCCGCACGCGCTCTTTGGCATCCGCTTTTTCTTCGCGGTTGTGCCGGTCATCGCCTTTGTCATCGCTCTGCCGCTGCTCATCTGGTACCCGATCAACCGTAAAAATCACGCAGAATTGACCGGGCATTCCGCCTCCGCCGAATAAAACTGTACTGTGCTGCACAAGCCGCCACTTTGAAAAGTGGCGGCTTTTTTTACAAACTTTTTTGCCGAGAAAAAGATAATAATTACAGAGGATCCTCAATCCGTTTCAATGAAAGGTTTGCTGTGAACGAAACACAAGCCATTGCTCAACTGAAAAGAGGCAATCTGGAAGGGCTGGAAACTTTGGTGAAGCTGCATCAGGGGAAAGCACTGCGAACGGCCTGTTTGATCATCCATGATCTTCCTCAAGCAGAAGACATCGTACAAAATGCTTTCCTGCGAGCTTATGAGCACATTGACCAGTTCGATGAGAGCCAGCCGTTCGCTCCCTGGTTCAATCGGGTTGTCATTCACGACACGCTCAAAGCGCTGCAGAAACAAAAAAAGAATCTCTCCATCGATGAGATGGAAGAGACGAGTCACTTCGACATTTTCGACCCTGCGCCGCTCCCCGAAGAAGCTGTGGAAGCAAAAGAAACTCTCCAGGCCGTTCGTCTGGCGCTGACCCGACTCGACCCTCAGCAGCGTGCTGCTTTCGTAATGCGCTATTACCTGCAAATGTCAGAAAAAGACATTGCCGAAACCCTGCACGGGCCTCTGGGAACGGTCAAGTGGTGGTCTTTCTCTGCCCGGCGCAAGCTCAAACAAACTTTGCTGGCTGCCCAGTCCACGGGCCCCGCCGGGAGTGACTCAAGCATGAGAAAGGAGTACCGGGATGAATAAACAGCAGCTTCACCAGGTAACGGAACGATTGGCCAATGATTTCGTCGGCCCTGAGATCGATCTTTGGCCAGCCTTGCAGAAAAGCCTTTCAGCGAGCAATGGACCGCAACTCAAAAGAGAGGATTCGATGAAACAACCCATTCACTTCAATAAAGTTTTGCGTACTTCCGCCATTTCTCTGGGGATACTGGCCGCCCTCGTGTGCCTGATGCTTTTCACGCCGCAGGGCAAGGTATTGGCGCAGGAAATTGCTGGTTTCTTCCATCACGCTCCCAGCGATACTCTGCCCCAACAAACCTGGCAAATGACCCCGCTGCCTACCGATGAAACCCCGACTCCTGACCCGGCCAGCATCCTTGATGCCACCGCCTCTGTCAGTGAGGTAACCGTTCAGGCCGGGTTCACCGTGTACCAGCCCGCTTCTATGCCAGAAGGGTTTACTTTCTCTGGGGCTTCCTTCGACCCCGCTTCATCGATCACCCGGCTGTTCTATCAAACCCCCGATTCGAATGCGCTTGTTTTGAAGCAGGAACCGGCGGGGCAAAATGAACCCTGTGATCTCTGCGGGGAGGTAGGGGCCAGTGCCGCCATCGAAGAAGTCACCATCAACGGAGCCGCAGGCGAGTACGTGATCGGGGTCTGGAAATTGACCGACAATGGCCCCGTCTGGGATTCTGATCCTTATTTGCAGACACTGCGCTGGCAGCAAGGTGATTTTGCCTTCGAGTTGCTCTACATGGGGATGCCTGACTTCATGGATAAAGATCTGATGGTCTCCATCGCTTCAAGTCTGCAATAGTACGTCAACCGAGAGAGTCATCTGACTCTCTCGATTTTATTTAAGCCCGCTCTATTCGACCACTACGGTCAGGGTAAAGGTCTTGTACGGAGGAGTGCCTTCTTCCCAAGAGCGCGAATAACTGAAATCAAGGGTGACCGTGCCGCTGCCCGTCGCTTTGAATTCATAAGTATAAGTACCACCCGAGCCAGTCAGCAGAGTATCCGCTCGATATGCCGGGTCGCCCGACTGTTCCAGGACAGACGAATCGAAATCACCCAGGTGCCAGGTATAACCAGTGGTAGGGTTGCCGCGCAGCTTGAGCCGGAGCGTTTCGCCGCTTTTGAGAGTGACCGTTTGCCCGTTGCTGTCTTCATCGGCCTGCGTGACCTTGCTGCACGCCGTCAGAGCCAGCCCCAACAAAAGAGCAACCGAAATCCATGCCAGTATCCGTTTCATTGATTGCCTCCGACCTTCCTTCCTCTTCAGACGTCCGCGGTCAAGCGCCGGTTCCTTAGCTTACTTCAACGCAAACAGAGCCAGGACAAAGAACCACACAATGGTCGAAAAGAAAACGGCCCACTCCAGAATAGTGGTTTTCCAGAAACGCGGCCGTTCCGGTTCAGTTTCAGGATCCAACGCCCCCTCTTTTTCTTCATCCTTCTTTTTCCCGGTATCTACGTTCAATAGAAAAGCCGCGTAACATAGCAGTGAGAACAGTCCGGCAAAGTTGGAAGTTCTGGGAATGATCTCGAACTCCTCATTCTGTAGAAAAACCGCCAGGCTAAACAGCAGCACAGTCACCAACCCTGAGCGGAAATAAGCCATGGCCGCCCAGTAATGAGTTTTCATGCCGTTCATGGGGAAGACCCCTACCGCCGCGCACGCCAGGGCCGTGAAAACCCCCACCGCCAGGGCGATCTTGCCCCACAGCGATCCCAGTGCCAGCCCCATCCCCACCAGAAACGGAGCCAGGATCAGGCCGCCGACGATCAGCCCGGCATTGAAGAGCCAGGCCAAACGGGAAACGCCCACTTCTCCCAGCTCAGAAATGTAGTGATTGAACACGGAATAGCGTTCACCCTGCTTGCCGCGATACATCCATCCGCTGAGAAACATGCACAGCGAAATGAGCAGACTGCCAGTCAATCCAAACCAGGCATAATAGTGAATGAGAAACAGGCGCAGGGCATCCCAGGTCATCGTCACCCTCCTTGTCAATAACTCATTTTAGCAAAGGATGGCAGAAAAGCCATTTCTGGCCCCAGAGCAAAATGCCCGGCTTGCAGGGATGGGTATAATGGAAACAAGGAGTGAAAGGAAGAAGACCATGCTCTGGCCCAAGATCACCCTGATGTTCATCATCGTCCCCGGCGTTGCGGACGTGTTGATCCCGGCTCTGATTCTCGCCGCCGTCCGGCAGCTGCGTTTGCCGCCCTTTGGCATCTCGCAGGGGATCGGCTGTCTGCTGGCCGCGCTGGGATTGGCTGCGGTGATCTGGGTCTGCCAGGCTTTCGCCCACCGGGGGAAAGGCACACCAGCTCCCTTCGATCCGCCACGCCGCTTTGTGATGGAAGGCCTCTACCGCTGGGTGCGTAACCCCATGTACATCGGTGCCGGCATTTTGATCCCCATAGGTGAAGCTTTCTTCTTCGAAACTTTCTGGCTGGCCCTATACGCTGCCCTCCTCTGGCTGGGACTGCACCTCTACATTACCCGCGTCGAGGAACCTGCCCTCATCCGCCGCTTTGGCCGCCCCTATCGCAAATATCTGCGTACCGTTCCGCGCTGGCTTCCTCATCCCCCCAAAGAATAAACCAGTGAAAAGTTGCCTCCTTTTTCATTCAGAGCTATAGTTCCCTTATCTTTTCATTCATTTCATTTTTGAGAGAGAATATGGAAATTATTACGGTTCAAACCCCAAAAGATCTGAAAGCATTCATTGAATTCCCGTATCAACTGTACAAGAATGATCCGGTCTGGGTGGCCCCACTGCGCAGTGAACAGGCGGCCCAGTTTGTACCAGAAAAGAACCCTATGCTGGCACACTGCACCTATACCCTTTTTCTGGCGAAAGAGGGCCAGCGGGTCGTCGGCCGCATTTCCGCCTTCATCGATCACCTGGCCATGGAGCACTGGCAGCAGCCCATCGGTTTGTTTGGCTCTTTCGAGTGCATCGAGGATGAAAAGGTCGGTCTGGCCCTGCTTCAGGCCGCCGCGGACTGGCTGGTCAGCCAGGGCATGCGCTCCATGCGCGGCCCATGGAGCTTCGCCTCGCAGGAATGGGGCCTGGTGGTGGATGGGTTCCAGCCTGACCCGGTGATCCTGGCCCCCTACAATCCGCCCTATTACAACGACTATCTGCTCAAGTTTGGCCTGCAGAAAGTAAAGGATCTCAAGGTCTACGTGCTGGATGCCACTCAGGGTTACCAGATCCCCGAACGCTATCTGACCCTCACCGACGTCATCCAGCGCCGCTACGGCATCAAGGTGCGCCCCGTGGATATGAAACACCTCGAGGACGACGTGGTCACGATTACCCAGCTGGCCAATACCTCGATCTCGGATAACTGGGGCTTCTACCCGGTTACTGACGCCGAGGCCCGCGCCATGGCTCGTGACCTCAAAGACGTCATTAATCCTAAAGCAGCTCTCATCGCCGAGGACCGCGACGGCAAACCTATCGGCTTCGCCCTGACCCTGCCAGATATCAACCTGATGCTCAAAGGTCTCAACGGACGCATGTCACCGCGCCTGATCTTCCGCATGCTCTTCATGCTGCGCCACGTCCATCAATACCGCATGTGGGCGCTGGGGGTTATCCCCGAGTATCAGAGCCTGGCCGTGGATACCCTGCTTTACCGGGCTACTTATGAAGCGCTGTACACGCCCAACACCCGCATGGAAGTCAACTACGTTCTCGAAGACAACGATCGCATGAACAACGCCCTCTATAAACTGGGGGTGACTGACCTGCGCCGCTACCGCGTTTACGAAATGCCCTTCGCCTGATCCCGTTATAAGTTAAATTGAAAGGCCTGACGCTTTGATTTTCGTCAGGCCTTTTTACAATCGGGTTGCTTTCTGCTCTCAGTAAATTCGGAGCCTCCATTCAACCCGACCTGGGTCAATGCTTAGTGTGCGCCCAGTGAGTTTACCTTCCCCAGGCCAGAAATGTTCTGGGTCATGCGCGGATCGCCGTAATATTTGACGTTGCCGCTGCCAGAAATATTCAGGTTTAGAGCATCCTCCGCCCACACGGTAGCATCCCCGAAGCCGCTGATGGTGATCGCCGCGCTGCTGCTTTGCAGGTCGCCGCCCTTGTAGTTTCCCGAACCCGTCAGACGCACCGTTTGCTCATCGGTTGTCCCGGTCAGGGTGGCATTGCCAAAACCGCTGATGGTCAAGTTCAGGTCTTGGGCGGTCAACTGATTGACCTTCATGTCGCCGGAACCGGTCAACTCCAGCGTCGGGCGATCCACGTTGGCTTCGTTGACGGTGATGTTGCCAAAACCGGTCAACTGCATCGACATTTCCTTGGCATTCACGCTATTGACGTTGATATCCCCGGAACCGGTCAGACGCATTTTGATCGCATCGCCGCTCAGTTCCTCCGCGGTGATATTGCCAAAGCCTGATAACACCACATCCGAAAGGGATTTCACCGTCAGGGTGTATTCGATGGTCTTGCTTGGATTGACGTTGATGTTGGGCTGCATGCCAATGACCAGCTTATCCCCGTTGACGTCGGTGGTAATGTACGGCAGCAGATTGTCATCCGCTTGAATGGTGATCGATTCTTTCTCGCCCTGCTGGATGGTCAGGTTGCCAATGCTGCGCAGCTCCACCCGGCTGAAACTGCTCAGGTCGCGGGTCTCACTTTTCATGGCACCGGATCCCTGCACGTTCTCAGAATTGATCGAGAAATTCACGCCGCCGTAAGAGCAGGCACTGAGAGCCAAACTGAACACGGCCATTAATGTCAGAGTAAAAATGATCTTTTTCATAAATGCAAAACTCCTGATTTAGTCTTACTACATATACGCAGACATCGATCAGGAGTTGCAAATGATTAAGTTGAAAACTTGCTATTTCAGAGCAACGTACACCGGTTCGGAGCGCTCGGGGCGCGGCTGCACCGGCAGCACGTCTACCAGCTCGTATTCGTGGCTGCCCAGCCCCAGCGCCTCACCATAACGGGTGACCAGGTAGGGATCCTTGAGTGGGCCATGCAGTTGCGAGAACGGATGGGCATCGATGTGCTGTACTTCCATGCTGGTCGGCACATTCTCTTCGATCAATTTCATCTTGCCGATAACGTCCAGCACCGCGGTATCCAGGGCCACGATATCATCCGAACCAAAGATTCCCGCATCCGGCAAAATGGAAGGGCCGGTAAAGCCAAAGCAGTCGCAGACCGGGGTCATTTGATTGGCCAGCGCCAGATGAACGCGTTTTTCCGGCGCGAAAGTTGACAGCGAAAGGGAAGTGCTGATGGCACAGGCCTCCTGGAAAGCATCAAAGTTGGTACGCACGATCTTCAAGCTGCCTTCCGGGGCTACCTTCTGGCAGCGCATGCACTGATTGCAGGGTTCAAAATGGACATGCAGCTCGCTTGCATCATCCTTGTCGAAAACGATGGCCCCAAAGGGGCAGGCATCCACAATCTTCTGCATGGTAGCGCGGTCAGGGCATTTCTCTTTGAACCAGTATTGGTCGAAATGATTGCTGTCGTGCATGGCTCCACGGGTTTCCTGAACCACGCAGCCCAGCGCCATATTTTTGAAAGCGCCGCCAAAACCGGTTGCCGGATGCCCTTTGATGTGAGCAAAATTGACCAAAAAGGAAGAATCTTCGACCATGCCGGCTACTTTCCAGGTCTTCAGGTTCTTGAACGGGCGTTCATGCGCGTAGAAATATTTTTCGTCCGGGCCAGCCGCGGGGTAGATGGGGCAACCCAGTACTTCTTCGGTATAGCCGCGTGAGGCGCAATTCTGGACGTCCCAGCTGATATCGGTAACGAAGGGATTGCCTCCGCCATCCTTGACAGCCTGCACCACTTTGCGCAGGAACACCGGGTGGATCACCGAGTAGCCGATGTCATTGCCCACGTGGACCTTGATGCACACCCTCTCGCCCTTGACGCGATCACGCAAATGCAGCTGATCCAGGATCAAGTCGAGCTTCGCCGGCAGCGTTTCACCGGCATCCAGTTTTGATTGTTTCGGGGAGCCAAAATATACTTGGGAGACCATTCGCTTCACCTGTCTAGAAATAATATTGAACGATGGTTCTATTATATACAATTTGGAATGTTTCGCGGGGTTTTTGAAGGTTCAATCAACAGAAATTTCGCGGCCTTTTCTCTCCTTTGCTGGCTCACGGATCAGACCACTATCCCGTATAATTGATCTGTATTCAGCCAGAACAGATTCAGGAGAAGAAGATGAACGAGACAATAGACTTTCTTAATAAAGCGACGACCGAAGAATTGCAGGCCAGGGGAGGGTTTACCATTGCGCAGGTCAAGAAGATCGCTGAATCCCGTCCCTTCCGCTCTGAAGAGGACTGTGCCAGGATCAAATGGCTGGATGCCTCGCGCCTGGAATCCCTGGCGGCCGCCCTGCAAGCCTCCGAAATGACCGCTGCCCCAACCGAGAAGCCGGCCCCTGAGGCTGCGACTTCCACGCACCAGCGCTGGCCCAGAATTCTCTGGCGCGTATTTCTTGCGCTGCTGGTTCTGGCAGCGCTCTTCTGTCTCTTCTACTTCGGCATTCCCTGGTTCAATGAGAGGGTGCTTAACCCCTTGCAGAATAATACTTCACGCGTCAGTGAAGTCGCCTCGCAGCAAGCCGCAGACGTCCAGGCGCTCAGTCAGCAAATTGCCACCTTGCAGACCCGAGTCAGCGATCTCGAAACCCGCGCCGATAGCGTCGATCAGGCCATTGAAGCTCACAGCCAGACCCTGGCTGACCTCGCCCAGATGCAAGACACTTTACAGGCTGGGAACAGCGAGCTGAGTTCCCAGTTTGCGGAACAGCTCAGCCTGACCCGGGCCATCGAACTGCTCTCCCGCTGCCGGTTGTACCTTTCTCAGAGCAATTTCAGCCTGGCCCAGCAGGATGCCGCTTCCACCCGGGCGTTGCTGTACAGCCTGCTGCCTACCATCTCACCCGAAAAGAAGCAGGGGCTGACCGTTGCCATCAGCCGCCTGGATCTGGCGCTGGGGAACCTCCCCACTTATCCGGTGGTAGCCGTGTATGACATCGACATCGCCTGGCAGCTTTTGGTAGATGGTCTGCCAGAGGCCCCCGAGCTGGTGGTCACCCCCATCATTCAGGAAACCTTGCCGGCCAATGTCACCCCCCTTGCCCGACCAACCAACCGTCACCCCGACACCCTAATCAGAATCGAAGTAAGGCTCCAGAGTTTTCTCTGGAGCCTTTTTTTACCTGACTATTGACCGAAACCGGCAAATCTTCTATACTCTTAAGTGGTTGGGTGGTACCAACCACTTCTGGATAGAAACAATGCTTGATCGCGATTCCTTTATTCCGCTCTATTATCAGTTAGCCCAACAACTACGGGCAGCCATCGAATCTGGCGAACTGCCGGCAGGGAGTTTGCTGCCCTCTGAGCGCGAACTGATGCAGCAGCACAGGCTAAGCCGCAATACGGTGCGCCAGGCCCTGGACCTGCTCGCCAAAGACGGCCTGCTGATCCGTTCCCATGGTTCCGGCACCCGGGTGGCTTCTCTTTCCCACGCTTACCAGTACATCCTCAACACCTTCTTCGAGAACCGTGACCTGCTCCTGCAGGCCGGCTACCAGCCCACTGTGGACATCGTCTCGACGGAACAAACTCTGCCACCCGAAGTGGCCCGCCAGGCGCTGCAGTTAGCCAAAGGCATATCCGTTATCAACAAAAAGCTGATCTTTTATGCCAATGGCAAGCCGGCCATGTATACCCTCGACTACCTGCCCATGGCCGCCGCAGAAGAGTACGACCTGACCCCAGAGGGATTGGGCTTCATGAAATATCTCGACCGCGCCTCCGGCCGCCGCGTGGAATTTGTCACCGTAGACCTCTCCCCAGTCGAAGCCAGCGGTGAAATTGCCGCAACCTTTGATCTGCCGGTGGGGTCCCCGCTGCTGCTCATGAAAGAAACCTTTCTGGATGAGACGCAGAAAATACCGATTGCCTTTTCGATGAATTATTTCAACCGCGAGCTCATGAGTTTTCGCCTGCTCACCCGCCGCGGTTAGCTCATTTCCATTGCTTATATCCCCCCTGTGACCCCAGAATGCCCCTTTATCGCAGCCCTCGACACAGCTAAAAAACGCGTCGCTTGTTTTCTCAGGGGCATTCTGGCTGGAGGGGTTCAGTCTCGTTCAAAGGGAAATCAAGTGGATTCAACTTTTACGGTCATCGGAAAACCTCAAATTCGCAAGGATGCACGTGCCAAGGTCTGCGGCCTTGAAAGATACACTGCTGACGTTCCCGCGGACGATGTCGTCTGTGGCGTGGTGGTACGCTCCCCCCATCACCATGCCCGCATCCGCGCGCTCGACAGTGCTGCCGCCCGCGCCTGCCCAGGGATCATCGCAGTGGTTACCGCCGCGGATGTGCCCGGGCAGAAGACCTTTGGCCTCGTCCCCGATCAGCCTCCGCTGGCAGAAGGGGAGGTCTGCCATTTGGGCCAACCTGTAGCGGTCGTCCTTGCCCGCGATCTCGAAATAGCGCAGGCCGCGGCAGAGAAACTGCGTATAGATTACGAAGTTTTACCCGCTGTCTTCGATCCGCAAGCCGCCCTGCTGCCAGAGGCTCCGCTGGTGCATCCCGGCGGCAATTTGCTCTCGCATTACGAAGTGGAATCAGGGGATCTGACAGCCGGCTTTGCCGCCGCTGCGGAGGTTATTGCGGATACTTTCACCGTACAGCGCCAGGCCCCGGCCTACCTCGAACCAGAAACCTCCCTGGCCGTCTGGGATCCCGCAACTGGTTCGATAAAAGTCTGGGTCAGTTCACAGGAACCCTTTGTCGACCGTGCCAACATCGCCGCGGTGCTCGGTCTGCCTCTGGAAAAGGTACAGGTACTCAGCACCGCCGTGGGCGGTGCCTTTGGTGGGAAAGAAGATTCCAGTATGGCCGTACTCACCGCACTCACGGCCTATTGTGGCCAGTGCGCCGTGCGTCTGGTCAACCAGCGCAGCGCGTCCTTTTTGGCCCATCCCAAACGCCATCCCGCCCGCATCCAGCTGCGTCTGGGCGCCCAAAGGGATGGTACCCTGACCGCTCTGGAGGCTCAGGTCTGGCTGAACACCGGCGCTTTTGCTTCTTACGGCCCGGCAGTGGGCAGTCTGCTCACCGAAATGCTGACCGGCCCCTATCACATTTCCAACGTCCACCTCGACACGAAGGTGATCTATACTCATTCCCCTTATGCCGGCGCCATGCGCGGATTCGGCAGCCCGCAGGCACACTTTGCCATCGAAAGCCTGATGGACATGCTGGCCGACCGTCTGCACCTGGACCCCGCCGAGTTGCGCCGCCGAAATCTGCTCACCCGCGGGGATCTGCTGCCCACCCGGGTAGTGCTCAACGAAACAGCACTGGGCCTGAAACCCATTCATGAACGCGCCGTGGCCGCCCGCGAACGCCTGCGCAGCATCCCTGCCAAGCCGGGAAAAGTCAGCGGGGTAGGTTTGGCCCTGGCCATGCAGAGCATGGGGCTGGGCGCCAAGATCATCGACCGCTCTGATCACCGCCTCGAATGGCAGCCCGATGGCCACGTTCTGATCTACCTGGGTGCCCCCGAACTGGGGCAGGGATTAAAGACCGTGGCAGAACAGATCACGGCTGAAACCCTGGGCCTTCCCTTCGAGCAGGTGTCCGCTTCGACCTTCGACACGCACATCGTCCCCGATGGCGGGGTCACCTGTGCCTCGCGCATGACCTACCTGGTCGGGAACGCCATGCTTACCGGAGCGCGTGCTCTGCAGCAGCAGCTTCTCGTCTGCGCTGCTGACCTGCTGCATCTGCCGCAGGAGCAATTAAATTATGCACACGGCCGCATTCTTCTCCCCGACGGCTCCTCGCTGCCCGCGGCTGAGATCACCAGCCGGATTGCTGAAAAAGGTACCCCACTGCAGGTGGAAACCTCCGCTCTTTTTCCCTATCCGCCCGAAACGACGCCCCAACATCTGCCCATCGGCATGCCTCACGTCAAATACGTCTTTGCTGCCCAGATAGTGCGCGTCGAAGTGGACCCCGAACTGGGTTCAGTCGAAGTCACGGACGTGGTTGCTATTCACGATCTGGGCCGCATCATCAACCGCCTCGGCGCTGAAGGTCAGATCGAGGGAGGCGTGGTCATGGGCCTGGGTTACGCCCTGCTCGAAGACATGGCACAGAAACCCAACGGGCAGTGGGTCGATTCCTTCAGTGAATATTTGCTGCCTACCAGTCTGGACGTTCCCCCGCATCTCGAGGTAGAAATGCTTGAATATCCTGAGTATGACGGCCCTTATGGAGCCAAAGGCCTGGCCGAGATTTGCCTCGTGCCCACCGCACCCGCCGTTGCCAATGCCGTTTTCGATGCGGTGCACGTACGCGTGAAAGACCTGCCCATTACCCCCGAAAAAGTCTGCCACGGCGAAAAATCACAACCACCCGTAAAACGGGTGGTTTGCTCTGCGGCTATAAGCCTTTAATGCTAGCCAGCGCCTCAAGGCGCTGGCTTTCTCTTCGTTCAAGCCACTTCGCTTTTATCTCTTCCGCTTGCCCCTCAAGGGGCTTTGTCACTAGCTACCCCTTGAAGGGGTCTTCATATTCTTTTACACTCAGTCGATCTACTGCTATATCTTGTTTCTCTTGCTCTGATATATACTTCTTGATCGTTGCTTCATTCAACCCTACTGTACTCACATAGTATCCTTCTGACCAAAAATGCCGATTCCCAAATTTGTATTTCAGATTGGCATGCTTGTCAAATATCATTAGCGCACTCTTCCCTTTCAGGTATCCCATAAAACTCGATACGCTTATTTTGGGCGGTATGCTTACCAGCATGTGTACATGATCTGGCATTAGATGCCCTTCGATAATCTCTACCCCTTTATACTTGCATAAGTCTCGTAATATCTTCCCTATGCTTTCTTTGTATTGGTTGTAGATTATCTTTCGCCTATATTTTGGCGTAAATACTATATGATATTTGCACATCCACCTCGTGTGCGCTAAACTATCTTCTGTACTTCCCATGAAATCACCTCTCTGCTTCGGTAGTGGCTTGAACAATCACTATTCTAGCTTCTTAGGTGGTTTCTTGGTTTAACCTCTTGTCTCCACCCGCTTAGCGGGTGGTTTTTTGTCTCCCTCGCTTCGCTCGCTCGACAGGCTAAAGCCCATTAATAAATACTTCCCCTTCTGCTCTCGAGAAGCAGAAGGGGAAGCAAAAAGTCGGTTTTTGATCTTTGCCTGCCGCAAGTGCGGTTATTTCACGGCCTTTTCTGCAAATTCCCCCTCGATCCAATTCACCACCTGCAAAACCTCGATCTGTTCCGGGTGGCTCATTTCCAGATCATATACGGGGAACAACCCCATCGGTGTGGCCCGTTTGGCGACCTCGATCAATTCAGCGGCATATTCTCTGCCGGGGTGACCCTTATGGCGCTGATCTACCCGCTCAACGTAGCGCTGTGCCAGCAGTTCTCCCGGGGCATGGCACCATAATTCCACGGCCCGGCTGGCTCCTGCCCGCGCCAGTCCATCGGTCACCTGGGTGTAAGGCGGGAAACCAAACCAGGCATCCACCAGAACTGTAGCCCCATCCGGCAGATCACCAATGACCGACCAGATGACTTGTTTGGTGGCTCGCCCCAGCTTGCGGTTGTACTCGCGGTCGCCGATCCCCAGCACGTCAAACAGCGCTTCTTTGATCGTATCCAGCGACAGCAGAGGAATCTGCATCTCGGCCTGGATTCGCCTGGCCAGCATGGTTTTGCCAGTGGCAGGCAGGCCATTGATCAGAATTACTTTTTTTGAACCGCTTTCAGCCATTCCACACCCGTTCTTTCATTCTTGATCGCCAAATTTTTCCCAGGCGCACAGCCCGGAACCGATGACCCCCGCGTCATCCCCCAGCGTTCCGGCCGCGACCCGGCTGTGGAACCAGGAGGAACCCGCCGGCTGGATCAGTTGCAGCGTCTCGAAGGCTGCGCTGCCCAGTCCGCCGCCCAATAATACAATCTCAGGGGAGATCACCGCGTACAGACTGTCAATGGCCATTTTAAGTGGAGTGATCCATTCCGTCAGCACCTGCCGGGCCACCGGATGCCCCTTTTGGGCCAGCTCGATCAGCTCCGTTGCCGGGATGTTGCGATCGAGATCGGTTTGTGCCAGAAGCCGGCCCAGTGCCGAGCCGGAGCTGAGCGTTTCTATACAGCCGCGACGACCACAGTTGCACACCGGTCCCCGTGGATCGACGGTAAGGTGACCCAGTTGGGCCGCGCTGCCATTCCCGTAAAACATCTTTCCATCGAACAAAATGGCCCCGCCAATCCCCGTCCCGATCGTCATCATCGCTACGTCTTTAAAACCACGTGCGGCCCCCATTTTGGTTTCCGCCAGCAAAGCCATGTCGGCATCCGTATCCACAAATGCAGGCACAGAAAAGTGCTGGTGGATCAGATCAGCCAGCGGCAGGTCTTTCAATTCCAGATAGCCAGCCGTCAAAGCAATGCCCTCGGGCACCTTGACCCGACCCGGGAAGCCCAGCCCCACCCCGATGGTCCGGTCGGAATACAGCTTCTGGATATTCTGGAAGATCACCTCGAGTTGAGCATCTCTTCCCTTTGGGACGCGCTCCACTCGTTTTTCCAGAATCACGCCTTCCCGGGTGACCCGCGCCACGCGTATTTTCGTCCCGCCAAGATCAACGCCTAATGCTTCGTGAACATGATTCATTAAAAACCTCAAGAAGTTAACGAATTCTACTTACTGCCTTCTTCCTCAGCGTTCGGCATCAATGAGAATCGAGAATGGAAAGGATCTCATGCAAGCGAGGCAGCCCCAGTTTTTCCAGTTTCGTTCTTCTCTCTTCCGGGTCGAGGGACACGCTGTCTTTCCAGAGTGCCCGCCCGGCGATGGCTCCCGCGGCTCCATTATCCATGGCAATGGTCAGGTACTTCAGGTAGGTCTCGTGATCGACGCCGTCCGACAGCATTGCCCAGGGAACCCCCCAGGTGATCTGTGTCAGTTCGGCACAATCTTTGGCTGAACCCGGGTATTGCAGCTTCAGCACCTTGGCGCCATTCTGGATGGCAATACGCGCCGCCTCCTTGATCAGTGCCGGGCGTTTCTGCATGAATTCTTCGCTGGTTTCTTCTTCCATTTTATAGATTAATATCTCTACGACAAGTAGAACGTCTTCCTCAACAAAAGCGCTCGTGGTTTTCTTGAACATTTGCGCACAATAACCGTTTTCGCCCTCTTTGTCCGGGCGCATGTACATCATCAGCTTTCCGGCCGTGCCGCCCAGTTCACGTACCCGCCGGGCCGTAATGCCGGGAACCACCTGGGTTTGCCGCAGGGAGTTTTCGTCTGTCTTCCACCCGGAGGCATCCATCCCCACCACCAGAGCCACGTCACGCGCCAGGATTCCTTCATCCACTACCCGCGGTAACGCGCATTCCGGGTCCAGCAGCACTGCCGGGGCGTAATTTCCCAGGTATTGCACGATGTCAGCCTTGATCTCCCCCAGGTCAGTCATGGAGATACCTTTCCGGGTTTCTTCATCTGCGGTTGCCAGCTGGCGCATTCCATTTCGTTGATCCAGCGCAATGACGAAAATCTTCCCTTCCGGGTCACAGATCTGCTGATAAGCTCTTCTTTCTGCGGTAGACATTGCTTCGGGCCATGTTATCTTTGCCATAATTCACTTCCTGTCAATTTAAAAATAAATACACACCTCGTGCCTGACGCATTTCAGGCAGAACGGAAACTCAGAGTTTTCTTTGTTCCGGCGCGTACCTGATCCAACCCCGACCAGTGAAAAGATCACCTCACAAGGAATATTTTCTATGGCACAGAAAGCTATTCCTTGATGAGCGAATTCTTCCCGATAATATACGAAAGGACTTCATCCTCATCGGTCTCGTGAGCGCGCAGATCAGCCACTTTGCGACCGCGCAGCATCACGACGATCCGGTCGGCAACTGAAAAAACGTCGCGCATGTTATGGCTGATCACGATCACCGGCACATTGCGCTCGCGTAATTTGCGCACCAGATCATAGACCTTTCTCTGTTCTGGTACACCCAGTGCCGCAGTCGGTTCATCCATGATCAGCAGCTTTGCTTTCCAGTACACCGACCGTGAAATGGCGACCGCCTGCCGCTGCCCGCCCGAAAACTCACGGATCGGCCGCAGCAACCCCGGGATCACGATATCCAGTTCGTTCAGGACGAGCTCGGATTCTTTGCGCATCAGGTCGCGGTCCAGCACATCGAACACGCCCATTACCTTACGTAAAGGTTCCCGGCCCAAGAAGATGTTATCTGCCGCGTTGAGATTGGTAGCAAGCGCCAGGTCCTGATAAATGGTCTCAATTCCCATGTCTCGGGCGATCTTGGGAGAGCCGAACGCGACTTCTTTTCCCGAGACAAAGATCTTGCCGCTGTCGGGTTGATACACACCTGAGATCATATTCACCAGGGTAGATTTGCCGGCACCGTTATCCCCTACGATGCAAACCACCTCACCCGGGAAGATATCCAGACTGACCTGATTGACAGCCACCAATCCGCCAAATCTTTTCGAGATCTCCTGGCAGCACATGGTGGGAATGACGTCTTTATGATCAAGTTGATTACTGGAAGCTACTGTCATGACAACACCCGATTTCGAATTTGATCTACCAGTACCGCCAGGATGATGATCAGGCCCACGGCCACGTACTGCCAGAAGGGGTCGATCCCCACAATGATCAAACCATTGGTGATGATGGCGATAATGATGACGCCAACCAGCGTCCCCAGCATGTTCCCTTCACCGCCCAGCATCGAGGCGCCGCCGATGGCAATGGCCGCGATGGAGTTCAGGTTCAAAGCATCTCCGGCATTCGCCACGCCCCCGGTATAGCGCAGAACGTACAGAAAACCAGCCAGAGCCGCCATGACTGCCGAGAGGATGTACACTTTTGTCAAAATGTTTGTGACTGAAATGCCTGCCCGCAGAGCCGCCATCTGGTTTCCACCGGTGGCATAAACGTGCTGTCCAAATTTGGTTTTTGCCAGAACCCAATCCATCGCCAGGAACAGAATGAGGGAATAGATCACCATATAGGGGAGGATCGAAACCACGTTGCGCAGTTCCAGCCCCGATACCCCTGCCGGGACGTTGAACCAGCCTACCCCGGCCTTTTGGTGAAAATACATGACGTAACCGTTCCCCAGTTGTCCGATCTGGGTAATATTCACACTCACTGGGGGACCACCTGACAAAACGTAACCAATACCTCGGGCAATACCGTACATGCCCAGAGTAGCAATGAACGGAGGCACTTTCAAACGTGAAATCACGGTTCCATTGATGTAACCGGTAATCAACCCAATAACGATACAGGTTAACAACCCCAGGAGCAGCACGACCAGCAAATTTGTTCCTGCGGGTAAACTTCGCATCACCAGTGAAGCTGCCACGCTGGCCAGGCCCATCACGAACCCGGTGGAAAGATCAATACCGCCCGTGATAATGACGAAGGTTTGCCCCAGCGCCAGTACCAGCAGAAGAGCATTATTGGCCAGCAAGGATTGGAAATTACTCAGGTCAAAAAAGCCCGGGTAAAAAGAGAAATAGATGACCAAAAGAACAAGGAAGAACCAGGCCCAAAATTTACCTAAAACCTTTAAGAAATTACTGCGTTTTTTCGTCGCGGCGGCAAGAACCTCTGAAGCTGGCCCCGCGTCCGTTGACGTACACGAACCCTCCCCCGGTGGATTCTGGAATTTTTTTAAGCCATGTTGCGAAGATTGATTTTTCATTGGCAATAAAATCCTCTACGTCCTCCCCGGCAAAACCGGGGAGGACAGAATCAAGAATTTGCTTCTAGTTGGATTTGTAGATCGCAGCCTGAGCTTCAGGAGTATCCACGTTATCACGGGTAATGACAACGAATGGAGTGCTGACTTTCTTTTCAATTTCGCTGGTGTTTCCGGTCAAAGCATCGTAAGCGTACTGCACAGCGGTGGCGCCGATCAAAGCGGGCTGCTGAGCAATGACCATATCGATGACGTTGTTCTTCAGATCATCGATTGCCTGTTGCGGGGCATCGAAGGAAGCGATCTTGACCACACCGCTCAACCCGGCACTCTTCACGGCTGCTGCCGCGCCCTGAGCGCTGAACAGGTTACCGCCGAAGATGGCATTCAAATCTTTGTATTTCTGCAGGACTGCCTGGGTCTGGTTGGTGGCAATCGGCGCGCTGCTCTCGGTATAATCCACACCGACCAGTTCGACATCAGGATACTCGTCGATAGCAGCTTTGCAGCCGTCGCGGCGGGCTACGTCTGAGGGGACGTTGGCAGTGGAAACAAGGATGTACAATTTACCTTTACCGCCCATATCTTTGATCAAAGCTTCGCAAGCAATCTTTCCGCCTTCAAAATTGTCTGAGGCAATCACAGACAAAGGAAAGGTTACTGACCCATCGGTATAATTGCCATCCCCAATGTACTGATCAGTGGTGATCACGGGGATACCCGCATCGTAGGCTCTCTGTAACGGAGCGATCATGGCATTTGGATCATTGGGAACTGCGATCAAGGCATCGACCTTCTTGGCAATCATGGCATCGATGATTGGGGTCTGTACTGAAGCATCCCATTTCGAGGGACCATCGGCCACCAGGTTGATTCCCAGTTCATCCGCTTTTTCCTGTGCACCCTTCTGCATGGTGATGTAGAATGCGTCACCCTGAACGCCATAGACCAGCGCTACGGTATACTGTTTTTGCCGGGGCGGTGGTAGCTTCAGCGGTGGTTGGAGCAGCAGTCGTTTCTGATGCAGGTGCAGCTGTGGTGGCAACCGGTGTTGGGGTTGCGCAGGCAGCCAGGATAAATGCAGAGACAAGCACTAACGACAGAAAAACAACGAGCTTCTTCATTATTCTCTACTCCTTTATGGTTTGACACAGAATTTTGGAACGCTTACAAAGAAACGCAAAGATGGGCGAGCGATGCTCCTTTCCAGGTAGAGTCGTTTTACCTGTGATGTGATTGGGTGATTGTGAAATTGTTTCAGGGAGAAAAGAAAAGTGCGTCTGGTTCAAAAATGGATGGGAGCCATGTTGAGAGCGAGAAAATGCGACTGGTTTTGCAACGAATTTAAGCGTATTATAATAGTATGAAATGTCACATTCCCTCGTCCATGGGGGCTCAGATAGAATGTGATTTTTTTTGTTCCACCCGGTAAGGGCTACAGTTTGGCTTTCAATTTGTTTATGGAGGGAAATGGAACGATCAGTAAAAACGACAGATTGGAATGCAGAAGGGGCGTTAGATTTCCGGCCCACCACAGATCCACGTTCGCCTCTTTTTCCCAGCCAGTCGAGTTCACTTCTCGATCTCTTCACGTCAGCAACCTGACTCAGGGATTCACGCTTTGTAGCCCAAGTACTTTCAGACATAAACCAGTCCTTATAGAACGAAGCAACAAAAGGGTTTTTATGAAGTTTTCTGATCTACAAATAATAAAGTGGCTTGACTTGTTAGATGTTCAATAACTTGTTAACATATTATAATATGATTATAATATGTTTATATAAATTGTCAATGGAGTAGTGCGTATGGCAGACCAAATCGACTATGACAGCCCCGTTCCCTATTACTCGCAGCTGAAGCAGATCCTCCTTGAGAAGATTCATCAGGAAGTCTGGAAGGTGGGTGAGGCTCTGCCCACTCAAATTGAATTGTGCGACCAGTATGGTGTCAGCAAAGCCGTCGTTCGCCAGGCTCTAAAAAGTCTTGAGGATGAAGGCAGAATTACACAGCGGCGCGGCAAAGTGGCCTGTGTTGCTGAGCCCAAGATCAGCGGCCGTTTGCTCCAAAATCTCTCTGGTACCTTCCAGGATATGATCGAACTGGGTTATTACCCGACCACCAAGATCATCAAAAACCACCTGGTTCCCGCCAACCCCAAAGTGGCACAAAGAATGGGCATTCCAGAGGGCACCCAGGTGATTGAACTGGAACGGCTGCGCTTCATCAAAGAAGAGCCCTTCGTCATCATCGTCTCTTATTTGCCTTACACGCTGTGCCCCGAAATTCTCCACGTGGATCTGACCGGTAAATCTTTGCTGGAAGAATTGAAAAATCAATACGGCATCGTACTGACCTCGAGTAAACGCTCCATCGAAGCTGTCATTGCCACTGAATACGAGGCCAAGCTACTCAACGTGAAAAAGGGAGCCCCGCTGCTGCTCTTCACCAGTGCCAGCCTCATGCGCGGCGGGGAACCTGTCGGTACAACCGAAGCCCTTTTCCGCGGGGACCGGGCCAAATTCGACGTCGAAGTCGGTCAGATCAACGATATCGAATAAAGACAACGAAACTCTTCTTTCTCCATTACATGCCATGTCCCCTTCGCCGGGGACATTTTTTATTGATACCAAAAGCCGTTTTTTGACAGCACGATTGTCACTTTTGGGTGAACACCGGCTTTTCCTCCTCTTGACAGAACCCACCGCCGTCAATAAAATGAAAATAACGCTTGAAGCGTGAAAACTTTGTAGAAAGGGAACTTCAATGCAGTTGGAAGACACGGCCAGCTCAAAAGATGTGCCTCCTCTTAGTCCGAGAGGAGTTTTAGAGCTGCCTGAGTTCGTTGCACAAAAAACATGCGCCCAGCCGGATCGTTTTCAAGTCATGTCCTGTTGGCACGCGCTGTAATGAGATCACTGGTCTGTTGATCCCCTTCCATTGAGTTGGATCTGGTATTCTGCCCGGCTGGTGATTTCACCCGCCGGTTTTTATTACCGGCACCACTTCCGCTGTTGATCCAGAATTGGAGGTCAGAATGCCATTCATCAGTCAAATTATCGGTCGGACGGTGGTGGATTCCGAGGGCGAAAAACTCGGCCACGTCGATGAAGTACTTGCCACCCAAAAACCCGCCAGCCAGCACCCGGTGCTTGTTGCTCTGGCAGTGGAGCACAATAAGCAGATCAGCTATTATCCTTTTTCAGAAATTTCCGTCCTTTTCGCGCAGGTCATTCCCCTCTCTCATAAAAAATCCGCTTTACCTGCCTACCCGGTCAAAGGGGATGAAATTCGTGTTCTGCAAGATGTACTCGATAAGCAGATCATCGACACCAACGGCATCCGCGTCGTGCGCGTCAACGACCTGGAATTGACCCGCGTCGGCACCGAGTATTACATTGCCAACGTGGATATTTCCTGGCTGGGTATCATCCGCCGCATGGGCCTCGGCAAGCTGGCCGACCGTCTGGCGGTGCGCTTCGAGCACGATCCGCGCAAAAATTTCATCTCCTGGGATTCGGTTGAACTGATCCACGACCAGTACATGCGTCTCAAGGTGCCGGTGGATAAGCTTTCTGAACTGCATCCTGCAGATATTGCCGAGATCATCAGCGACATGAGCCATACCGACAGCGGCCGTCTGCTGAATACCCTCGACATTGAACACCTGGCTGATGCCCTCGAAGAGGTCGAGCCTGACTTCCAGGCTACCCTGGTCGAAAGCATGTCTGATGAAAAAGTAGCTGACGTCCTCGAAGAAATGTCCCCGGATGAAGCCGCTGACCTGCTGGCTGAACTGCCCGAGGAACGCAGCAAAGACCTGTTGGAATTGATGGAAGATGAAGAAGCCGAAGACGTCAAGATGCTGCTGTCGTACCCCGAGGATTCGGCCGGCGGTATGATGACCACCGACATCGCTACCATCCGCCCCGGCCTGACCGCCGAAAAAGCCATCGAAGCACTGCGCAACTCCGCCACTGAGGCCGAATCCATTTTCTATGTTTATGTAACCGACGATGAAAATCGCCTCTTGGGCGTGATCTCGCTCAGCGATCTTGTGCTCGCCAAACCGCGCACGCCGGTGGCCGAGTTCATGCACCAGAAAGTCGTTTCAGCCAACGTCCTCGAAAAACAGGATAACCTGGCTCAACTGGTTGCCAAATATAACTTGCTTACCCTGCCCGTGGTGGATGATGAAAATCACCTGCTGGGGATGGTTACGGCAGATGACGCCTTGGATAAGATCATCCCTACCGCCTGGAAAAAGCGTCTTCCGCGCTTTTATTATTACGATCGCGACTGATCAGCGCAGAGGATTTGCTTCATGCCAACCAACTCGATTTTCAAACGCAAGTGGGCTAATCTGCCCTTCATCCACGGACTGTTGATCTTCTTCTCGGTCTTCGGTCCAGCCACCATCACCGCCATGGCCGATAACGATGCCGGTGGCGTGGCCACTTATTCCGTGGCCGGCGCCACACTCGGGTACCCGGTACTTTTTCTGCTGCCCATCCTCACCCTGCTGCTGGCCGTGACTCAAGAGATGGGCATGCGCCTTACCCTGGTCACTCGCCGTGGACTGGCCGACCTGATCCGGGAGCGCTTCGGGGTGCGCATTTCCATTCTGATCTTCTCGGCGCTGCTCATCGCCAATCTGGGCACACTTACCGTTGAATTCTCAGCTTTCAAGACTACAAGTGCCATGCTCCACCTGCCAGTCTTTCCATTCATCCTCCTGGTCGTGGTCATGCTCCTGCTGGTCATGACCAAGGGCAACTACAAACTGACTCAGGGCATCATGCTGGTTTCCAGCCTCTTCTACGTAGCCTACATCATCTCGGCCGTCAAAGTTCATCCCGATTGGGGCATGGCCTTATCGAACATCGTCTATCCGCACGGTGTGGAATTCACCCCCGCCTATCTGCGCAGTTATCTGCTCATCGGTATGGGTGTTCTCGGTACCACCATCACCCCCTGGGGGCAGTTCTTCATCAGCAGTTTTGCCTATGATAAAAAGATCGAAGCCGGCAAGATCATCTATTCGCAGATGGAAACCTACGTCGGTGCCTTTCTCACGGACTTCTTCTCTTTCTTTATGATCGTTGCCACCGCCGCCACCCTGTTCGTCAACAAGATTCCGTTGGAGTCTGGCGACGCGGCCGCCAAAGCCATCGAACCGTTTGCCGGAGCGCTGGCCAGCACCCTCTTCGCCGTCGGCATCCTCATTGCCGGCTTCATGGGCCTGATCGCGGTCTCCCTTTCCACGGCCTACGCTTTTGCCGAATTCTTTGGCGTACAGGGCAGCCTGGATTCGAACTACAAACAGAGCAAATCGTTCTACACCCTGATCTTTGTCCAGCTTATCGTTGCCCTGATCATCGCCATGCTGCCCGGCATCTCGCTTTTCAGTATTGCCATCATTTCTCAGACCATCAACGCCATTGCTCTGCCGCTCGTTTTCTATTATTTGATCAAACTGACCGATGACCATCAGTTGATGGGGCAGTATCACAACAATGGTTTTCAAAAATGGTTTGCGATTGGCGGTTCTGTGGTCATCTTCATCGCGTCAGTAGCCACTTTAATTGCCACCTTCTTGAAATTGTAGAATTGGCAGGAAAGAATTGCAGAAAATTAAGCAAGTGCTTAGAAAATTCTAGATTTCTTTTAATCTTTACCCGGTATTATTAGAGTCGTAAGGGAACGTAAAGATAAAAATCTTCCTCCTTATTGGGTATTGGTTGGACTTCTGTTTACAGGTCAAAACGAGCGGTATGGTGCACCGCTCGTTTTGATTTAAGCAATCTGTGGTTGAATTGTTTGGCCTTTTTCCTTGCGCAGCAGCAATCTAAAGCCAAAGAAAATTAGGAACGCCCCCACCACACCATTGAGCACGCGGATGACCATTGCCGGCAGGAAACTACTGATAAAGCTGCCCAACAGGGCCACTTTTGTCAAAAAGAGGATGGTAGCAAGTACACATCCAACTGCAAAAAAGAATAACTGGCGCGTGCTCCAGTGGTTTTCCAGCATTTGCGCTGAGAACATACCGCTCCAGAAAACAATCGTAAGTGGATTGGACGCCGTCAGCAGAAAACCCTGCATAAACGGGTTCTGGCTGGAAGCTGAAGAGAAAAAGGACAGGCTTGGCAAAAAATAAAAACCAAACGCCCCCGAAAGGGTATCCAAACCAAAGAGTACAAGCACCAGGCAACCCACAACCTTTACTGCTGTCTTGACTCCGGCCTTATTAATAATGGACGCCACCCCAACCGAAGAAAGTGCAATATATAACGCATCCACCAGAGTAGCCGCAGCAACTAAAAACAAACTCGGCCAAAACCCCTGCCGAGTGGCAGTGTTAAACACCAACAAGCACACTGGTCCCACCGCCAACTGCAATAACATGCCAAATTTAAGCCCTTTAAAAATCATCTTTCACCTGCTACGTTAATTGATTTCTTCCTTTAAGGTAATGAGTGTAATGATGGTATTCGAGCGAACAACTCCGCTGATCTTTTTGAGTGACTGCGACAAAAAAACTTCAAGCGCCTGGGTATCAGCCGCCGCCACTTTGAGCAGATAATCATACTCCCCGGCCACGTGATGGCATTCCAGTACGCAACTGAATTGAACGATAGCCTCCCGAAACGGCTCGATATTTTCGTTTTTGTCGATATTGACAAAGATAAAAGCCAGCAAGTGCTGCCCTAACTGCTGCCGGTTCAGGCGCACGGTGTACTTCTGGATAGTGCCAGCTTGCTCCATCTTACGGATGCGCTCGCCTACTGCCGGAACCGACAGGCTCACCCGTTTACTGATTTCTGAAGCCGAGGCTCGCCCATTCTGTTTCAGTTCGCTCAGAATTGCGCTGTCAATCTCATCCATTTCTTACTCCTGATTAAGAAATTTTACAATTTTAATAACGAAAAGAAAAGTTTTTATAAAAATACGATACTTTTTTATGTGAAATAAAAAAATACAGAATTTATTAAATTTTCCTCGTCCTATTTTTTTTCTCTGCTTAACGTTTCCAAAGCAGCGTTTTTTATCTGAAACGAGATCCTTTCGGTTATAACGACGTTTGATCCATTGGGGAAAACCTGTGTCCACAGTGTAAATTATCGCTGCCCTCCGCGTTGACACTGTACCCTTCCTGCGGTATCCTTAGCGTGCGCCCGGATGGGACCGGCGCGGCAGAGCCCTGTGAACCCCGCCAGGTCCGAGAGGAAGCAACGGTAAGTGGGATACTCTGGGCGCCGCCGGCAAACCTATCCGGACGCACTTTTTGACGAACGAGTGTGATAATCATGGATACTCCCCCAGTTTGTAATTACGAAGGCTCCGACTACCAGACCACATTTTGGGATCAGGGCGGCCGCGCTTATGAAGACGCCTGCGAGGCCATCGCGCTAAAGAAGCTCCTGCCCCCTCGCGGCGAGCATCTGCTTGAGCTGGGCGCCGGCGCCGGGCGCAACACCCTGCGCTATGCAGGCTTTGAGCACATTACCCTGATCGATTACTCGCGTACGCAGCTGCTGCAGGCGCGCCAGCGCCTGGGCGACTCTGGCCGCTTCCGCTACGTCGCCGCGGATATCTATCACCTGCCCTTCGTCAACGACACCTTCGACGCGGCTACCATGATCCGCACGTTGCATCACATGGCTAATGCGCCGCAGGCACTCACCGAGATTCGCCGGGTGATCGCTCTGGACGCCCACTTCATCCTTGAATACGCCAACAAGCGCAACTGGAAGTCCATGCTGCGCTACCTGCTCAAGAAGCAGACCTGGTCACCTTTCACCCTCGAACCTGAGGAATTTGTCAAACTGAACTTTGACTTCCACCCCGCCGCCATCCGTAACTGGCTGACTGTGGCCGGGTTCAAGATCGACCGTACCCTGACCGTCAGCCATTTTCGTGTGGGCTTTCTCAAGCGTGCGCTGCCGGCCTCTTTCTTGGCCGCACTGGATAGCGCGCTGCAGTGGACCGGCTCCTTTGCCCAGTTCACCCCCAGCGTCTTCGTCTCTTCCCATGCCATCGGCGGTGGACTGATCACCAAAGCCGATGAGTTCTTTGCCTGCCCCGCCTGCGGCGCCGGGCTCAAGAATACCCCCCCGCAGATCACCTGCCCGAATTGCGGCCACACGTATTCCGTGGCCGACGGCATTTACGATTTCCGAATCAATCCTCCCGCTGAAGCCTGATGTCTGACCTGTTGCTTGATGACCTGAATCCCCAGCAGAACCTGGCCGTCACCGCCGGTGATGGTCAAATTCTCGTTCTGGCCGGTCCCGGGTCAGGCAAAACGCGCGTGCTCACCCGCCGTCTGGCTTACCTCATCGAGCGTCAAAACGTTCCGTCTTACGACATTATCGCGGTCACCTTCACCAACAAAGCTGCCAGCGAGATGGAGAATCGTGTCACCAACCTGGTACAGCGCAATCTCGAAGGCATCTGGCTGGGCACCTTTCACGCCATGTGTGCGCGCCTGCTGCGCCGCGAGGCGGCTGCGCTGCCTTTCAACTCCAACTTTGTCATCTTCGACAGCGACGATCAGCAAACTCTGGTCAAGCGCGCCATGCGCGATCTCAAGATCGACGAGAAGATCCATCGCCCGGTCAGTGTCCACGCTGCCATTTCCGCCCTCAAGAACGACCTGCTCAGCCCGGCGGAAGCGCCAACCCGTTCCTACCGCGAAGAGGTGGTCGCCCGCGTTTATGCCCGCTACGAGGACATGCTGCGCCTCAACAACGCCGTGGATTTCGATGACCTGCTCTTCTGGGGCGCCAAACTGCTGCGCGAGAATCCTGCATTGCGTGAGAAATACGCCATGCGCTTCCGTCACGTGCTCGTGGATGAATTCCAGGATACCAACCTGGCCCAGTATGAGCTGCTCAAGCATCTCTCTTCTTATCACAAGAATATTTTCGTCGTCGGCGATGAGGATCAATCCATCTATCGCTGGCGCGGTGCCGACTACCGTAATGTACTGCGCTTCGAAAAGGATTTCCCCGACTGCGAGAAAATCCTGCTTGAGCAGAACTACCGCTCCACCCAGGTGATTCTGGATGCAGCTCGCTGTGTCATCAACCAGAACCACAACCGCACCCCCAAGCATCTCTTTTCGGACCGCGGTCAGGGAAACAAGATCGTTAAATATGAAGCCGTGGATGATCGCGCGGAAGCCAACTTTGTGGTGGATACCATCGCCGGTTATCTGGGCGGCAAGAAAGCCAAAGCCAGCGATTTCGCGGTCATGTACCGTACCAACGCGCAATCCCGCCTCATCGAAGAGGCGTTCATGCACGCCGGCATTCCCTACCATCTGGTTGGGGCCCAGCGTTTCTATGGCCGCCGCGAGGTCAAGGATATCATCTGCTTCCTGCGCCTGGTCGAAAATCCGTCTGATGAGATCAGCCTGCAGCGCGTCATCGCCGTGCCTCCGCGCGGAATTGGCGAAAAGACCCTGGCCAACCTGCAGTTTGCCGCCGCTCAGGCCGGCAAGAGCAGCGGAGATGCCCTCCTCGACCTCGGCCGTCAGGCAGACCGCTCCGAGTTCTGGCCCTCCATTGGCCGCTCTGCCGGGCTGTTGTCAGATTTTGGCGCCATGCTGGCCAGTTGGGTCGACAGCAAAGCCCAGCTTTCGCTCGTCAGCCTTTTCGACCGAGTCCTCACCGACGTGGGCTATGAGAGCTACGTCAACGACAACACCGACGAAGGCGAAGACCGCTGGGAAAACGTGCAGGAGCTGCGCCGCCTCGCTACCGATTTTCAGGACCGCGGTCTGACCGAATTTCTGCAAAACCTGGCCCTGGTCTCGGACCAGGACACACTAAAAGATGAAGAAACGGATAGCCCGCGCGATGCCAGTTCGGTAACTTTGCTTACCCTGCACGCTGCCAAAGGCCTCGAGTTTCGTCAGGTGTTCATCGTCGGCCTGGATGAAGGTATTTTGCCCCACAGCCGCAGCCGCGACGATCCCGAAGAAATGGCCGAGGAACGCCGTCTTTTCTACGTGGGCATCACCCGCGCCAAAGATCAGCTTTACCTGGTGCGCGCGGAACGCCGAAGCACCTTTGGTGATGTCGATTACGGCGAACCCTCCCGTTTTCTGGCCGACATCGACGATTCCCTCATTCTCAATCAGGGCAAACGCAGTGCTTCGCGCCGTGCTTCTTACGAGGCGGATATGACCTGGGGGCCAGCCTACAACACTTCTTCACGGGCACCGCGCCGCGTCACCTTCACGTCGCCGCAAGCCAAATCCTCCCGCTACAAAGCTGGCATGCGCGTCCGCAGCGCTTCGTGGGGGGAAGGCATTGTGCTCGAGAGCAAGATCGAAGCCGACGGTGAAGAAACCGTGGACGTCCATTTCGAGTCGGTCGGGTTCAAGCGCGTCATTGCTTCCCTCGCCAACCTCGAGATCGTGGAATAGAACCGAAGAAGGCCGCTGGCCTTCTTTTTTATTGATCTGCCTCACCTTCCACTATAATGGAGAAAAGAGAGCTTCTCGAAGAGGGAGATTCCATGACTGCCAGCCATCAACCGGATTCATCGGTCCTGCCTGCCGCCCAGGCAAACTTTCTGCGCCACAAGGCGGATTCCCGCCGCGAACGCGGAGAGGCGCAGTGCCGTGCCGGGGACCTGCTCAAAGGACTGACCCTGTTCCAGCTGGCCCTCGATACTTACCGTTCCATCGACGATCATTTCAATGAAGCCTACACCCTGCAAGAGATCGGCGACGTCCATTTCCAGCTCAAACGATTGCCGCAGGCCCTCACTGCCTATCGCTCTGCCCTCGATCTTTACCGGCCCCTCGCCGATCCGCTCTATGAGGCAGTCACCCTGCGCTGTATTGGCAGTACCCTGTTTTCGCTGGGCCAGCTAGATTCCGCTCTCGAGACTTATCAGCAGGCCATCGAACGCTTCCGCGCCGATGATAACGGCCCCGGCATAGCGGATACCTGGATTTCCATCAGCCAGGTGCATCTCTGCCAGGCTCATTTACAGCTGGCCTGCGCCGCGCTGGAAAAGGCCCAGCTCCTCCGCCGCGCCGTCCCGGATCCCTACGGCGAGGGCCTCGACACGCTCTCCTTTGCTAGATTTTACTCGCGGCCGGCTATTCCGCTGAGGCGCTGACTTACGCCCGGCAGGCCCGCCGACTTTTCGTTACCTGCGACGCCCTGGATGAGGTCATTCAGGCGGATCGGTTGCTGCAGAGCCTCGAGCCGTGATTTTCTGGCCTGTGTCTCAGCGCACCACCCCGATCCAGCTAATGTTTCCCTCTCCGCTTAAAGTAAAAGCACTGCGCATCACCATTTGATCCAGATCAACAGCCTCGATGCTCTTCCCGGTGTTGCCCAACACATACAGGGTCGTTCCCGCGGCATTGAAATCCATCTTACTTATATAATCGCTATAGGCCAGCCGGATTGATCGCCGCGTCTCCCGATTGAAGAGCTGTATTCCATTGCGCCCGCCGGCCGCCAGCAGATCGCCCTGCGGTGAAAGCTCGAAGTTTCGCATCGGCGGCTGCTCGACGTACTGGTTCAGGTCCAGCAAATCCGTGCGCTGCCCGGTCGTCAGGTTCCACAGGCACAGATGCAGATTGTTCACGTCAGCGCTCCCCAAGTCTTCACAGGTCAGCAGCAGGGAACTCCCATCCGGTAGCCAGCGCGGATTGCTTTCAGAGGCGGAATCCAACTGGGTCACCGGCGCTGCCTCTCCGGGCTGTCCGTTCGCGTCGAAAGTGACCTGATACAGTTTGTCGATGTCACCGTAGTTGGGGCTGGAGACAGTGGCTGAGTAGATCAGGACGTTTCCCAGCGGGGAGAACTGCTGAGCATAGAAGCCTTCTACGGATTCCGGCAGATCAAGGTAATGCAGAGTACAGTCACCGCTGTCGCGGCAATCCAGGTTGACCCAACCGGCTTTTTGTTCGTAGTTCCCCTCTGCAGATTGCAGCCCGCCCAGTATGAAGGCCAGAATACGGTCATCCGCCGACCACGAAACACTGGTGATCAGGGTACCTCCGCCCGGCAGGGACGATGGCCCGGTCGGGAAGACGGCCAGCAGCCGTGGCTGGGATTCAGCGAAACGCAGGCTGAACAACTGCGGGTTGAGAAAGTCAGTCTGTATGGAGTCATCGACGCGAGTGCCGGTCAGATAGTCGATCCCCTGCCGGTCGCGCTGGACGTGTACCTGGGCGATCTGCCCGGGCAGGGTGGCAATGAGCCGCGGGGTCGCTCCCGCTTGCGCGGATTGGGCGTACAGGTCGCTCGTGGTCGCGTGCACCACAGTGAAAAGCAGATCGCCCGCCTGCAAGGCAGCCCCGGTAGAGTGGTAAGTATTCAGCGCCAGCGCGGTCGCACTGGGCTGGGCAGCAAAGCTGTCGCCGCTGACGACGGTGGTCGTGGATTGCGCCGCAGCCGCCGCTGCGTCCGGCAGCGGAAAAGTGAAGGTAAAAGGGCCAGGCAGCAGCACTTCGGCCCCCACGACCGGCAATTCCAGCTTTCCTGTCTTGATCTGGCCATCATCGCCGAATAGCTCGCTGAAGACCTGCAGCCGCCGCTCTGAATCGAGCGAACCGGAGCCATACCGGTCGGCAATCCCCGCCGGCCTGCCCAGTTCCAACCCACTCACCACCCAACCGTCCTGTGCTTCCAGCGGAGCACTGACCAGCGTCAAACGCAAGCTGTTCACCCCGTCCCCGCTGATGCTGGCACTCTCGAAATGGAGAGTATGTCCGTTGATCTGGATATCGGCCGGCAGGGCAACGTTTTGCCCGGGCTGGGGGTTCGTGCCCAGATCCACGGTGATCATCACCGGTTCAGCCAGGGTCAGGGAAGCGGCCAGTGCCGGCAGGGTAAGTTTCGCCTCACCGCGGACATCCGCGGGCAGGGCCAGGGTCAGCGTCTGCTCCAGATTGTCGCCATTTTGCTGCACCGCGGGCGCGGAACTGCTCAGAGAAACGCTGGCTTCCTCGTCCCCGGCGCTCAGGGTAGCCTGATCATCGCCGGTGAGCGGATCAGCCGCGGCCAGCCCCGCGAATGAGCCAACGCCGGGTGGGGTGAAGGGACTGTGGTTTGCGCCGCTGACGAGGAGAATCTGCATCCCTTCACCCGAATAGGCCGCACCCTGCACGCATACTTGGTAACCCAGTGGGGCGACGCAGGCCGAAGCGCCGCTCGTCGCGGCCGGAGTGGAGGTCTTCCCCAGCCCGGAGGTCTGCTGCCGCCATTCCCTGCCGCTGAGAAAATGCAGCGGCAGATGCCAGCCCGCCGGGAAGACCAGCGTCAGGTCCTGCGTTGGGTCAGAGAGGGACGCAAACGCCAGTTGTGCCTCCCCGGGCTGCGTCACCTCGAAGTGCTGCATCGGCAGCCGCGTGCCATCCGCGGTTTCGAGCCATACCCCCGAATAGTCCAGCCCGGCAGCGCTGGAGTGTACCCACAGACGCGTTTCCGTTGGGTCGGCCAGCCCGTTGACCACGGTCAGGTTTTCCCCCTCGTGTTCCTGGGTCACCGGTTGGCTCAGCAGGTAACTTGTGCTCAGCTTGAAAAAGCCGGTTTCTTCGGTGTATCCATAGCCCAGCAACTGTGCAAAGACGACCTGCACCGGCCGCGATAAGAGCAACCCGACTGCCAGCAGCAGGAGCAGCGCCGGCACGGCGATCCGCGCCCCAAGCGCTGCGGAGCTGCGCTGCCGGGGAACCGCGGCAAGGGGAGCCATCTCTTTCACCCAGCGTGCCTTGAGATCAGCCGGCAGCGGGGTCGCGGCCGGGAATTCCGCCAGCTCGTTCACCAGCCCAGCCAGCGGGGAGGCGGGCGGTTCCGCCAGAGGGGAGCTGCCGCGCAGGCGCCGCTCGATCAGGGCATTGAGCCGCATCACTTTCACGCAGTTAAACAGCATCGCTCTCTCCTTCCCGTTCGGCCAGCTTTTCTTTCAACTGGTGCAGCGCCCGATACAGCAGCACCCCCACGTGGTTGGGACGGAGCCCCAGCAGCTGCCCGATCTCGCGGTTGCTCATGCCGCCGGCAAACTTGAGCGCCAGCACTTCCCGATCTCGTTTCTCCAGCGTTTGCACTGCCCCGATCAATTCCTGCTGCCGTTCCTCCCGCAGCAGATTTTCCTCCGGCAGAGGAGACCGATCGGGCAGTGTCTCTGTCACCGGCTCCGGCGCCGGCCGGCTCTTCCAGACATTGATGGCCAGATTGCGCGCGATCGCGAACAGCCAGGTCTTCAGACTGGCCCGCCGCGGATCGTAAGCATTTTTTGCCAGCAGCGAGCGCTGAAAGACCTCGGCGGTCAGATCAGCCGCGCTGGCCTCATCAAAACCGCTCAGGCGAAAATACTTCTCCAGAGCGGCCGTCAGTTCATCGAATTGGGCCGCCAGTTCCCCGGCAGCCGGGTTCTCTCTCACCATGACGTTCCTCTATTTATATATACAACGAATCCGCCGATTGATTACACCGTCCGCCGGATTCACTCTGGCTGTGGATCGTTGCCGAAAAAATCCTCTGCTCCGTTATGCATGTGTGGTCGACTCCCGCTATAATAAAGGGAGAAAAATATCGCAGTTGGGGAAATGCGCATGTTCAAAAACACAAAACTGAATCTTGCCCTCTTCATTATTGGTCTTTTGATCGTGATCGTGGCCGTCGCCAGCTGGTTCCTGTTCCCTGCCTGGCGCACCGCCCCGCATGGTTTGATCCAATTGATTGGGATAGTAACAGTTGGGGTAGTTGGGCTTCTGGCGGACTTCACTCAGGTTTTGAGCTATTTTCGTCCTCAGCCCCCGGCCGATGCAGGCCCGACTGCCGTTTCGCAGGGAGAGAATGCCCAGTCCGTTGTGGGGGATCACAACCGGCCAGTTCAGACGGGCGGCGGGGATTACATCGAAAATCTGATCGTTCAACCCGCTCCTCCCGAGGCTCCGGCACCCTTGTTTGACGTTTTGCCGCCGTCAGCAGCCGCAGGCTACGTCGCCCGCGGGGTGGAGGCTGCCGTCGAGGCAGCTTTGCTGGGCCGGCAGGGGCAGCCCCTGGCCTTGCTGCACGGTCCGCACGGCATCGGCAAGACCGAAACCGCCCTCCAGATCAGCCGCCGGTTGTCGGGCGAGTTCGAATATACGCTGTGGATTCCGCTGGGCAGCCGGCCCACCGATCAGGTGCTGCTTGATTATTTGCGTGCCTGTGGAATCAAGCCCCCCGAGCGAAAAGAAGAACAAATTCAGGCGCTGAAAGCCTGGCTTGCGCAGCATCGCCTGCTGATCGTCCTCGATGACCTCTGTGCGCAACAGTCGGCTGACCTCGAAATCCTCCTCCCCCCCTCTCCCTGCGCGGCCCTCCTCACCAGTTGCATTCAGCAGCCTTCCCATCTCATCCCGGTCAATCATTCCTTCCCACTCGAACAGATGGATCGGGAACATGGCCATGCCTTACTCGAAAATGTTCTGAACGGCACGGTTTTATCGGCGGAGCCTGAAGCAGTAGACGATCTGATCGTTAAATGTGCCGGCAATCCGCTGGCGCTCGAGATCGCTGCCCGCCGCATCCAGTTTATGCAGGGAACTCCCTGCCCCATCCAGGCTTATCTCGAAAAATTAAACAAAAGTTTAGGTGAACTGCGTTCAGGTCACGACCCCCGTCTGGACCTTTTTGCCGTTTTTGATCAGACCTACACTTCGCTTTCCCCGGCTGAGCAGCTTGGTTTTCGCACCCTGTCGGTTTGCGCTCCTGCCGGTTTCAGCGCGGAGGCAGCCCGGGCGCTCTGGCAGATCGACCCGGCTCCTTTTAAAGAAGTTTTGTGGCAGCTGCAGAACGTCTATTTTCTCAAACCGGTTGCCGGCTCCCGTGCCCGTTTCCGTCTGCACGATCTTTTATACGAATACGCGGGCACGAAACTATCTGCAGCCGAACGCGAGACGGCCAAACAGCGTCTGGCCGATTGGTTGGTGGCTCTGTTCCAGGAACACTTTACAGATGATGTCAGCAACGCCCCTGAGGTGGCGCCGGAACTCGACAACCTGCGTCAGGCTATTGCCTGGGCAAAGGAGAAACAAGATACCCGTTTACTGGCGTTGCTCGCCACCCGACCCCCGCAACTGGTTAATCAATTTTTTCCGCAATTATGAAGAATGGCTTGACTGGCTGCGGGCGGCCCTGGCCGGGAAAATCGCGGACCCTGCACTGCGGGCCAACACCCTCAGGACCATCGGCGATGTTCAGCAATTCAAAGCTCAAACCGACGCCGCCCTCGCTTCCTATTCCGCCGCCCTCGACCTCTTCCGCTCTGTCGGCGACCGCCTCGGTGAGGCCAACACCCTCATGTCCATCGGCGATGTTCAGCAATTCAAAAAACAAACCGACGCCGCCCTCGCTTCCTATTCCGCCGCCCTCGACCTCTTCCGCTCTGTCGGCGACCGCCTCGGTGAGGCCAACACCCTCAAGGCCATCGGCGATGTTCAGCAATTCAAAAAACAAACCGACGACGCCCTCGCTTCCTATTCCGCCGCCCTCGACCTCTTCCGCTCTGTCGGCGACCGCCTCGGTGAGGCCAACACCCTGGCTTCGCAAAGTCGGCTGCTGGTGCAGATCGGCAAGACCGCGGAAGCTGAGCGCAAACTGCAGGAAGCGCTGGCTTTGCGTGAACAGATCCAGGATCGTTCCGGCATGGGGATTGATTACGGCAATTTTGCTCTGGCCCTGCTTGCTCAGAAAGAATTTGCCCTGGCTGCCGCCTACGCAAAAAAAGCCCGCGCGGTGTTCCAGTCCATTCCCCTTCCTGATTATGTCGAATCGGTAGATCAACTTTTAGCTAAGATTGACCAACAGTCCCAATCGGGTTCCGATTCCTGACCGCGCTTTCTTTTTGCCCGTCCTTACTAAAACCTTCTTCCCGTAATTAACGGACCTGAGCGAAACTGGTATCCTTTCTATTCGGGTCTCTATCTTTTCATCTCTGTCATTTGTCTGAATGAACGGCGCTGCCTCCTGAAAATCCGGCTTGTTTTCCTTTTTAGTCCGGCTTTTTTGGTCTTTCATCGGCTCTCATTAGCGGCGCAATCTTGATTCTGGTTCTTTTCAGGTTTTTCATTCGCTCTGATTAGCGGATAGATTTTTCCCGTCCGTCCCCGCCGCCATGAAAGTCAGGCCCTGAACGGGTTTCGCTTTTCCGCGCCATTTCTGGTATAGTTCAACGATCATGGATGCGTTGCTGGCCTTGCTGCCCATTTTGATCGTGATCTTTCTCATGGTTGCCCTGCGCTGGAGCAGCCCGCTGGCCGGGCTGGCCGGCTGGCTGGGCAGCCTAGTCGTGGCGTTCTTTGCCTTTGGCCTGAACTGGCCGGTTTTCTGGGTTTCGCAGGTCAAAGGGGCTGCTGCTCACCATGAACGTGCTCATCGTCCTCTGGCCGGGCATCTTCCTCTACGTGATCGTCGATCAGATCGGCGGCATCCGCGCCATCGCCGCGGCACTGCAGGGGATGGTGCGCGACCGCGGCTGGCTGCTCGTCTTGCAGGCCTGGATGCTGGCTGCCATCATCGAGAGCCTGGCCGGTTTTGGCCTGCCCATCGCCATGACCGCTCCTCTATTGATCGCGCTCGGCGTGGAGCCCATCACCGCCGTTTCCGCCGCCCGCCGTGGGACATACCTGGGCCGGCAGTACCGGGGGCATGGCCATCTCGCTGCAGGTACTTTCGGGTATCACCCACGATTCCTTCTCCGCTCTGTTTCCCTCCGCCGCCCTGCTTTTGGGGCTGGCCATGATCCTTTCGGGGCTGGCCGCCGCCTTTCTGCTCGGTCAGAAACGGCAGTGGTGGCGGGTGCTCGTTACCGGCGTCGTCACTGCCCTCGTTCACTACGTCCTCGGGGCCATCGGCCTGATCCCCATCAGTGCCCTGGTCGCCTCCGTGGTCGGCTTTGGCGTGGGCATCGCCCTCAGCCGCAATCCACGTAATCCGCAGCCAGCCCCGCGCCGTGACCCGGCCTTGTGGGCCGGGCTGATCGCCTACGGCATCCTTGTCGTGGTCATGCTGCTCGTCTCACTGCTGCCCGGCCTGAACCGCACCCTTTCCGCCTACACCTGGACCCTGCAGTTCCCGGCCGTGACCACCGCAGCCGGCACCGTCACCCCGGCGGAAGGCGGTTACCTGCTGCACTATTTCACCCATCCCGGCGGATTGATCCTGATCACCATCGTTCTGGCCCTGGTGGTCTTCCGCCTCTATCCGCAGATTCCCTGCCCCGACCTCCGTGCCGCCTGGCGCTCCACCGTGCAGTCGGGCATCCCCGCCAGTCTGGGTACCCTCTTCATGATCGGCCTTTCGACCATCATGGAACATACCGGCATGACCCAGGCCCTGGCCATGGCCCTGAGCGCCGGCGTTGGCAGCCTGTATCCGCTGTTCGCACCCCTCATTGGGGTGCTGGGCAGCTTCGCTACCGGCAGCAACGTCAACTCCAACGTACTCTTTGGCGTGCTGCAGCGTGAAGTCGCGGTGCTCGTGGGCGCCAATCCTTTGACCGTTCTGGGGGCGCAGACCACCGGCGGCTCTCTGGGCAGCAGCATCGCCCCGGCCAAGCTGGCCATCGGCACCAGCACCAGCTCCGCCAAGGGGCATGAAGGCGAGGTACTGCGCCGCACTTTGCCCATCAGCCTGGTGATTGCCCTCCTCATTGGTCTGGTAACCCTGCTGATCAGCTAGCCGCAGACTCACTTCTTGAGATTTTTCCTGCCCGCCATTACAATCAAGTCAAATTTCATTGCAGAAAGTGCCTCGATATGATCCTCTCGAATTCCTCTCTTCCTCACGTTGTCATCGTCGGTGCCGGCTTCGGCGGATTGCGCGCGGCGCGCGCCCTTGCCAAAGCTCCCGTGCGGGTGACCCTGGTGGATAAGAATAACTATCACCTCTTCCAACCGCTGCTCTATCAGGTGGCAACCGCCGGCATTTCACCGGATGAGATCGCCCATCCGGTGCGCGGCATTCTGCGCAGCCAGAAGAACTTTGAGTTCGTTCTGGGCGAGGTGCGCAGTGTGGATTTGCCCGGCAAGGTACTGCATTCCAGCGCCGGCGACATTCCCTTCGACGCCCTCATCCTGGCTGCGGGCGGAGTGACCCAGTTCTTTGGCATGGAGTCGCTCGAACGCAACGCTTTTGGGCTGAAGAACATCGGTGATGCTACTTCGGTGCGCAATCACCTGCTCACCATGTTCGAGCTGGCCAACCAGGAACCCGATGCGGCCATTCGTCAGGCCATGCTGACCTTTGTGGTCGTGGGCGGCGGCCCCACCGGCGTCGAGACCGCCGGCGCGCTCTCGGAGCTTTCGCATCTGGTGCTCGCCAAAGACTATCCCAACATGGATGTCAGCAGCGTGAAGATCATTCTTCTTGAAGCCTTCGACAAACTCCTGCCTGCTTTCCCCGCGGAACTCAGCCAGAATACCCTCAGCGTACTGCAGAAAAAGCACGTCGAAGTCCGCTTTGGCGCAGCCGTGACCGATTCGATGGTGCCCGTGTCTCCCTCAAGGATGGCTCGACCATCGCTACCCAGACGGTCATCTGGGCCGCGGGCATCAAAGCCGCCCCGGTGATGAGCACCCTGGGTATCGAGCAGGGCAGCCTCGGCCGGGTCCCTGTGGAGACGACCCTGCAGATAAAAGGCTTCCCCTATGCCTTCGTCATCGGTGATGCCGCTTTGCTGCCCGGTACCGATGGCCGTCCTCTGCCGATGGTGGCCCCGGTTGCCATGCAAGAGGCCGATAACGCCGCCCGCAACGTCATTGCTTTCCTTGGCGGGCAGACGCTGCATCCCTTTGCCTACAAAGATCCCGGCTCGATGGCCACCATTGGCCGCCGCGAGGCCGTCGCCCGCCTGGGCAACCTCAAATTCCGCGGGGTCATTGCCTGGTTCATCTGGCTCTTCGTCCACTTGATGCAACTGGTCGGGTTCCGCAACCGGGTACTGGTACTGGTCAACTGGGCCTGGGATTATCTCTTTTATGATCGTGCCGTGCGCATGATCGGCCCCTGTTTATGAGAGCCAGATTAAAAAGTGTGCTGATCTCGTGAAGAATTCTCGAAAACAATAAAATGTGGATCCTTCTGGCGTATGATACCTGACCAAACGAAATACACGGTCAGGATATGAATGCTCGCAAGGATTAATGATCATCTGCAAATACTTCTGGGCGAACTGCAAGGGAACTCTCTGGAAGCCTTCTGGTTCACCAAAATACATAACGCGGGAGATTTAGTCACTCCCTTTTTATTGAGAAAATACGGTTTCACCCCAATTTTGCGCTGGCCCCCCAGCACGCGCTTCTTTGGCTGCGGCAGTATTTTGAATCACGCTCCCGCTGACTTTACTGGCTACGTTTTGGGCAGCGGATTCCTGCGCGCAGGCCCGCTGAACCCGCTGCCGCACGCCCGTGTGCTGGCCCTGCGCGGTGAAAAGACTCGTGCCCGCATCAACGCCCCCGCTTCCACTCCCCTGGGTGACCCCGGGCTGTTGGTGGCGCGCTTTCTGACCGCTCTGCCGCCGCGCCAGTATACTCTGGGGCTGATCCCGCACTACGTAGATCGCGATCTGGGGTTCTTTCAAAAGATTCACCAGCGCTATCCGCGCGAGACCCATTTCATCGACATTCAGGCTTCCCCTACTCAGGTCATACGCGAGATTGCCCGTTGTGAGTTCATCCTCTCCACCTCGCTGCATGGGGTCATCTTTGCCAATTCGCTGCACATCCCGGTCATCTGGCCTTTCGTCAACAGTCGCGAAGCCGAACGCAGTTTCAAGTTTGCCGATTACGCCAGTGCGCTCAAAAGCGAACTGCTCCCGGTACACGTCAGCGGCGACGAAAACCTGTCTGAACTGCTGGCCCAGTCCTGGCTGCCGCCGACAGAAGAGATTACCGCCACCCAAACGCGCCTGGACCAGGCTTTTCACACCCTGCAGTCAGAACTCCTGCAATAGAATCTCTCTTCCTTCACAACTGAAGGAAGAGCAAGCTGTTATATAATCTTGATGATTCACATTTTTCTTCAGGAGCTGGTTCATGCTGCCGCTTGGCGATGATAATTCCACCCGCCGTACGATCCCGGTAATCACTTATCTGTTGATTGCGGCGAACTTCTTTGTCTTCTTCATCCAGTTGGCCGGCGGCGACGCCTTCACCAATGATTGGATGTTCGTCCCCGCAGTGTATCAGGCCGACCATTTCTTTGGCTGGATCACCGTCTTCACCTCCATGTTCATGCACGGCGGCTGGCTGCACATTCTGGGCAATATGCTCTATCTGTGGATTTTCGGGGATAACGTCGAAGATCAGCTTGGGCATGGGCGCTTTTTGCTCTTTTACCTGCTGTGCGGCGTGATCGCTACCTTCTCGCAGATGGCCGCGGATCCCTACTCACAGGTGGGCAGTCTGGGGGCCTCCGGCGCCATCGCCGGGGTGCTGGCCGCTTATCTGGTGCTCTTCCCGCGTCAGCGCGTTCGTGTGCTGGTGCTCAACTTCGTTATTCCCCTGCCGGCAATTCTGGTCATCGGCATCTGGTTCGCCCTGCAGCTCTTCAGCCAGCTTGGCGGTGCCTCAGATGGGGTTGCCTACATGGCCCACATTGGCGGCTTCCTCTCGGGGCTGGTACTGGTGCTCATTCTGCGTCGGCGCCGATCGCAACCCCCCGTGCTGCCATACTGACAGGCAATGATGCAAAAACACAATTTCTGGTCGATCCTTTTAATAGTCCTGCTGATCGCCCTGGCCGGGGGCGGATTCTACGGCGGCATTTCTTTTCTGATCGATCCGCTGCAGCAAAACAACACCATGAACGTGCCCCTCAGCATGCTCGACGGACTGTTCATCCATGATTTCGTCCTGCCCGGGCTATTCCTGCTCGCCGTAATGGGCATCCTGCCGCTGCTGGCTGCCTTCGGGCTGGCTTTCCGCCCCGCCTGGCACTGGACGGATCCTCTCAATGGCTGGACGCACAGGCACTGGTCCTGGACCCTGGCCTGCGCCGTGGCGGTCTTGCTGGTACTGTGGCTGGGCTTCGAAATCGCTCTGATGGGCACCCATCTCTATCCGCCCCAGATCGGCACCGGCATCCTGGGCATCTGGCTGCTCATTCTGGTCTGGCTGCCTCCGCTCCAACGCCTTTATCACCAATGATCACGACCCTCGCTCCCCATGGGAGCGATTTTTCTTTAACCTTCGACAAATATATTCGGAGGTATTGAATCTGATTGTCGTGAGAGTATGATAATGGAAAAACAGGTGGAAAGAAGGAATCACGAATGACAACCGCTGCCCTACCACAACAACCTCCAGAACGACTGGATATGAAGAAGATTTTGCCCGTCTTCGTCATCATCCTGATCGATCTGCTCGGATTGACCATCATCATCCCGCTTATGTCACTTTACGCCGCCTCTTTCGGCGCCAACGCCAGCCTGATCGGCTTGCTTGGCGCAGTCTATCCGGCCGCGCAATTCATCGGTGCGCCCTTTCTGGGGCGCCTTTCTGACCGTTACGGTCGTAAGCCAATCCTCCTGATCAGCCAGTTGGGCACCTTGCTGGGGTTTCTCTTGCTTGGCCTCTCCAATTCTCTCTGGATGCTCTTCCTGGCCCGTTTGATCGACGGCATTTCCGGGGCCAATCTCTCGACCGCTCAGGCGGTCATCAGCGACAGCACCACCGAAAAGACGCGTACCCAGGGTTTGGGCCTGGTGGGAGCCGCTTTCGGCATCGGCTTCGTGATCGGGCCGGTAATTGCCGCTGTTTCGCTGGCGATCAGCCAGAATAACTATCACGTGCCTGCTTTTGTAGCCGCCGGGTTTTCCCTGCTCTCGATTCTTCTGACGATCTTCCTGCTGCAGGAGACCCTTGACCCCGCCAGGAATTCCGCCGTCGGGAAACGAAAATTCACCCTCAGGGCCTTTTGGGCTGCCATGAACAAACCGCTGGTCGGGGTTTTGTTAGCCTTCATGTTTCTGCAGCAACTGGTCTTTGGCAGTTTCGAGCAACTGCTCAGCCTGTTTACCCTCAACCGGTTGGGAATGAATGGTCAGAGCAACTCTGTTCTTTTCGTTTTCGTCGGCATCATCATTGTCGCCGTGCAGGGATATTTCATTGGCAAATGGAGCCGAAAATTTGGTGAAATCTGGCTGATCCGCTTTGGGCTGGCCTTGCTGGCAGTCGGATTGCTGCTGACCGCCTTCACCCCGCGTCAGGCTCCGCCCTGGTACAGCCAGCAAGCAGTTACTGCCGAACTTTCAGAAGGACGCAATCTGGCGGGGGAAACCCCACCCACGCAATCGCTGCAGGTAAACCTGCCGCCGGATACGAACAAAGGTTATCTGGGGTTGGGATGGATTCTCGTCGCCATGATCCCGCTCTCGATTGGGGGAGGCTTGCTGCAGCCCTCCATTAACAGCCTGATTACCCGCAGTGTCGCTGCGGACGAAGTCGGCGGCACGCTGGGCATCTCAGCCGCGCTGTTGAGTGGCGCCAATGCTTTTGCCCCCGTTCTGGGCGGGCCGCTCTTTCAGAGTTTGGGCGCCGGTGCTCCCTTCTGGATCGGAGGAGTGATCGCTGCCATACTGTTCGCCTTAGCGCTGCGCTTGCTGCCGCGCCGGTCCGCTGAGCCCACGCACGCATAAATTGTCCAAATGATCAAACAGGTCCAACCCGACGGGTTGGACCTGTGGATTGAAAGCTATTTAATCTTCGATACCGCTTGGTGCCCGCGAAGAAGGATCAGCCGGCTTTTTGCCAATGTGGAAGAGATTCTTGAAGCCTTTCCAGATCAATTTAAGCAATCCCAGCGGGGGTTCGAGTGCCCAATCCACCAGCTCGTTGACGTTGGCAAAGCCCTGCCCGAACCAGATGAACACCGGCCGCAGCTTTTGAAAGAGCCGGGAATGCGCATAAGCCAGCGTAAGCGCAATGATCAGCAGACTGATGCCCAGGCGCAGCCAAGAATTGATGGTCACGTGAGCAAATTCGCTGTAGATGATCTCGCCGCCGATGACCATGATCAGCAGGTAAGCAGCTTTCTTCAAGATCGGCTCACGGTCCACCAGATAGCTAAACCAGCCTGCCGCGACACGCATCAACAAAATGCCGATGAACACGCCGATGACCACCAGCCAGAAACGGTCGGTAATGGCAACTGCGGCCACAATATTATCGATGCTGAAAACAATATCCGAGATCTCGACGGTCAGCACGATTGACCAGAAATTCACCTGTTCAATCGGATGGACGTGGTAGTCGGTTTCCCCTGGCTCCGCCTCGCCCAGATTATCGAATGACAATCGAATGAGATAGAATGCCCCCAGAATCTTGATCCAGGGAGTGTGGCTGATCGCCGTCGCCAGGAAAAGCATCAATCCCTGTGCCAGATAAGCTCCGATCAGGCCCACCCGCAGCGCAGCCGTCCGCTGATTGCCCAACACGGGATGCAGCCAGTCGCCAATCTTCCACAGCCCGCGCGGCCACTGTACCGGGCGATCATCAGGCAAATGCGCCACCAGTGAACCCAGCACCGCTGCATTATCGATCGATAAGATCACCTGCAAAAAAATGAGTTGAAAAATAACCAGGGGAATCGTCCAATCCATGAACCCTCCAGTTGTGCGCTGAAAATGAGTTTTTCTGGATGGAAAGCCGGAGCCACCTCAGAAGAGGTAGTATACGGGGAGAAGTAAACGCGAGGTAGTGTCATTTTTCCAGTTCCAGGATGCTTTCTGTCTGGCTCTTGTCAAGCCACTAGTTTTTAGTAGAATTAAGAGAATTAATTATCGTACGGAGAAACTAAGGAAGACTCCATAAGAGATGGCATGAGATATTGATACTGATTACAGGAGCACGTTATGGCAGGCCTTGAGGATATGTTGGCAGTAATTCTCGGTGGGGGGAGAGGTACTCGACTTTTCCCATTAACCAAAGAAAGGTCAAAGCCAGCGGTGCCAATGGCGGGCAAGTATCGCCTCATCGATATTCCCATCAGCAACTGCATCAATTCAGGTATCATCCGCATCGCGGTACTCACCCAGTTCAACTCGATCTCACTGCACCGGCACATTACCCGCACCTACAATTTCGACGCTTTCCACGCCGGCTGGGTACAGGTCTGGGCTGCGGAGCAGACTGTTGCCAGCAGCGACTGGTATCAGGGCACTGCCGATGCTGTGCGCAAGCAACTGGGGCAGATTCGCAATTCCAAGGCCAAATATGTACTGATCCTGGCCGGCGACCATCTCTATCGGATGGATTATTCCGAAATGGCCAAGTTTCACGTCGAGAAAGGGGCGGATATCACCATTGCCGCTTTGCCCGCTTCGCTCAGTGACGCCAGCCGCTTTGGCATTCTCAAACGTGATCCACTGATGCGCATCACCGATTTCGTCGAGAAACCCACTACGCCTGAGGTACAAAAGCAGTTCATCAGCCGCAATGATGCCGAAAAGCCCCTGCTGGCTTCCACTGGCATTTACCTCTTCAACAGCGATGTACTTTGCGACCTGCTTGAAAATACCACCTATGATGACTTTGGCGGGCAGGTGATCCCGGCTGCCATTACAACGCACAAAGTCTACGGCTTTGACTTCGAAGGTTTCTGGGAAGACATCGGCACGATCCGCTCCTTCTACGATACCAATCTGGCGCTGACCAGCCCGGATGCACCGTTTGATTTCTTCGACCCCGAACGGCCCATTTACACCCACCCGCGCTTCTTGCCTGGTTCCACGGTACGCCACAGTGTACTCGAGAACACGCTGCTGGCAGAAGGCTGCTCGATCGATACTGCCGAGATCTTCCATTCTGTGATCGGGCTGCGCAGTCAAATTCGCAATGGCAGCGTCATCCGCGACACGGTCATGATGGGTGCCGACTATTACGATACCGGCGAATCGCTGGCCGCAAGCACAATCGGCCTGGGGATCGGGCGGAATTGCTCGATCGAAGGCGCCATCATCGACAAGAATGCTCGTATCGGCGAAGGGACAGTCGTTAAACCCTTCCCGGTGGGAACTGATTTCAACGAGAAGAACTGGGTCGTTCGTGACGGCATTGTGGTCATTCCCAAGAATGCCGTGATCAAACCCAATACCATGATTATTCCATGATGCCCCTGTATCATATAACCCGTTTATCCTAATAAGGAGCAGTTTGCATGACAACAAAGCTGGACCAGCTCCCCTCTTCAGAGGAGCAACCGAAAGTTACCTGGCACGCGCTTTCGACAGAAGATGTTCTAGAGAAGCTTGAAACCAAACTTGAAAATGGTTTGACAGATGAAGTTGCCAAAAAACGGCTGGAGAAAATTGGCCCGAACCAACTGGCCGAAAAACCCCGCCCGTCCTTTCTCTCACTGGTGTTAAGCCAGTTGAAGAGTTTCGTTGTGATTTTGCTGATCGTCGCTTCGATCATCTCGGCCATACTGGGCGAGTGGGTCGATGCCGCAGCCATCATGACAATCGTCGTCCTCAACGCCATTATGGGGGTGGTGCAGGAATCGCGTGCTGAAGAAGCTCTGGCCGCACTGAAGAAGATGGCTGCTCCTGATGCACAGGTACTGCGCAACGGCAAGCGTGTTGTCATCCCGGCGGCTCAGCTCGTCCCGGGCGACATCGTCTTCCTCGAAGCCGGCAATTTCGTCCCGGCGGACCTGCGCCTCATCGAGTCAGTCAACCTGCGGGTGGATGAATCTGCTCTTACCGGTGAATCCGTGCCGGTGCAGAAAAATGCAACCCTCATTATCGACGCTGAAAGCAGCCTGGGTGACCGCAAGAACACTGCTTTTATGGGAACCGTGGTCGCTTATGGCCGCGGTCGCGGAGTGGTCGTCTCCACCGGCATGAATACCCAGTTGGGCATGATCGCCACCATGCTGCAAGCGGTCGGCGAAGAAGAAACTCCGCTGCAGAAACGCCTCGATCAATTGGGCAAGACGCTGGGCTGGGCCTGTCTGGCCGTCTGCGCCATCGTCTTCGTCACTGGCATCATCGAAGGCGGCGACCCGCTGACCCTGTTTATGATCGCGGTCAGTTTGGCCATTGCAGCTGTGCCTGAAGGCCTGCCGGCTATTGTCACCATCAGCCTGGCCCTGGGCATGCGCGAAATGATCCGTCGTCACGCCCTGATTCGCCGTCTCTCTTCTGTAGAGACCCTGGGCTCTGCTACCGTGATCTGCTCGGATAAGACCGGTACGCTGACCCAAAACGAAATGACCGTCACCCGCATCTGGGTAGATGGACAATTTACCTCTGTCTCCGGGCAGGGATATTCGCCAGTGGGAGAATTCTCGGTCGACGGCAAACCCGTTAATCTGGATCAGTATCCGGCCGTCCGCACAGCCCTGTGGGTGGGTGCTCTGAACAATGACGCTCTGCTTGAGAAGATCGAGACCGAAGATGGTTCACTTGACTTCAACATGGTCGGCGACCCAACCGAAGGCTCACTGCTCGTGGCTGCCTACAAAGCCGGTGCTTTCTCTTCAGAACTGAACGTTGCCTACCCGCGCACCAACGAGGTCCCTTTCGACTCTGAACGCAAACGCATGGTCACCATCCACTCCATCGATGACCCACGCGCTGAGGATATTTCTCCGTTTACCAACGGTGCAAAGAAGAAATGCCACGTGATCGCTGTCAAAGGCGCCCCCGATCTGGTGCTGAACCTGTGCACCCGTTACCAACCCATGAACGATGGGGAAAGTCGGGTGCTTGACCAGGCTGCGCGCGAACGCATCATCGCTGCCAACGACGCCATGACCAAAGATGCCCTGCGCGTGCTGGGAGTGGCTTATCGCGTGGCGGAAGTTCTGCCCGAAGAGATTTCGGCCGCTGAACTCGAACAAGACCTGATCTTCGTCGGCTTGATCGGCATGATCGACCCGGCGCGTACCGAGGTCAAGCCGGCCCTGCAGACCGCCGCTAACGCCGGCATCCGTACCATCATGATCACCGGCGATTACCCCAATACCGCCCGTGCCATCGCCGAGAACATCGGCCTGCTGCGCCCAGGTCACAAGGTAATGACCGGCGCCCAGTTGAACGAAATGGATGACGCCACCCTCAAGAATGAGGTTGAACTCACTGACGTCTTCGCCCGCGTTTCGCCTGAGCACAAGATGCGCATCGTGGACGCGCTCAAAGCCAATGGAGAGATCGTAGCCATGACCGGTGACGGCGTCAACGACGCCCCGGCCATCAAACGCGCGGACATCGGCGTTTCCATGGGTATCACCGGTACCGATGTGGCCAAAGAGACCGCCGATATGGTGCTGACCGACGATAACTACGTCAGTATCGTCTCTGCCGTGGAACAGGGCCGCATCATTTACTCGAACATCCGCAAATTCGTCTATTACTTGATCAGCTGCAACCTGGCGGAGATCCTCATCATCTTCCTGCCGACCGCGTTGGGCCGCTGGCTGCTGCCCAACCTCACCCCAGATCAATATGCTCCTCTGACCGCGGTACAGCTGCTATGGCTCAACCTGGTCACCGACGGCGCCCCTGCGCTGGCCCTGGGCACCGAAAAGGGCGACCCGGATATCATGGACCAGAAACCGCGCCCAACCAAGGAACCGATCATCAACAAAGAAATGTGGATCGGGGTGGTCATGCAGACCATCGCAATTACCGCAGTGACCCTGCTCGCTTTCTGGCGCGGACAGATGCACGACATCCGCTATGCCGAAACTATGGCCTTTGCCACCCTGTCGCTCTCCGAGCTGATCCGGGCCTTCACTTCGCGCTCCGAGCACTACCCGCTCTTCAAGATCGGGGTCTTCAGCAACAAGTGGATGAACCTGGCCGTGCTGGCTTCGATGGTGCTGATCTTTGCGGTCATCTACATTCCCTTCTTCAACCCCATCTTTGAGACCGAACCGCTGACATTGACTGAGTGGAGACTGGTTCTGCCGCTGCTGCTGATCCCTTCGATCGTGGCAGAATTGACCAAGTACTTCATCCGTCTGGCTGCCAAGCGCAAGCAAGCCTAGCCAATCGGCAATCTAATACAAACCAAACGCCCAGAGAAATCTCTGGGCGTTCATTTTTTTAGCAGTGCTGCCACCGGCGCAAAACTGCGCCGATGAATCGGGCAAGGCCCATAACGCTGTAAGCGCTCTTGATGCAGAGCAGTTCCGTATCCCTTATGGCGGGCAAAGCCATATTCCGGATAAAGCGCCTCTTGCTCAACCATCCAGGCATCCCGGCTGGTCTTGGCCAGGATCGAGGCCGCGGCAATGCTCAGGCTGCGCTGATCTCCTTTGATGAGCGCCGTCTGCGGAACAGCCACATCCGGCAAAAAGAGGGCATCGATGAGCAGATGATCTGCCGGCAGCGTCAGACCCTGTAAAGCCCGCAGCATGGAAAGGCGCGTCGCCGGTAAAATGCCGACCTCATCGATCTCGGCCGCGCTGGCCGAACCGACTGCCCAAGCAAGAGCACATTCTTCGATCAGCGGCACCAGCGAGGAACGCACTTCAGGGCGCAGCTGCTTCGAATCACGCACCCCGCGCAAACTACGGCAAACGTCTGCTTGGTCAGGCAGAATGACTGCGGCGGCCATAACCGGCCCAGCCCAGGTGCCGCGTCCAGCCTCATCCAGGCCAGCCACCGCCGAAAGGCCCACTGCCCAGAGTGCCTGCTCGAAGGAAAGATCGGGGTCAGGCGGAATCTGGTCAGGGGTGAGGCGCGGGGGCATGAAAATACTCGAAGGGAAAAGACATTATTCGCGCAGGTAAACGCCCTGACGCACGTTGCGGCGAATGAGAAAGAGGTCCAGTGCCATGCGCATCGAATCGCGCAGCACATGGATCTTGCTGTGCTCGTGGTAATACCACGGGATGGGCACCTCAATGATGCGGTATTTCAACTGGCGGGCAATGGCCAGAATTTCCACGTCGAAGGTCCAGCCAAAGATGGTCATGCGGGGGAAGAGCGTCTCTGCCGCCGCAGCTGTGAAGCACTTGAAGCCGCATTGGGTATCGTTGAGCTCCGGCAAGGTCAGCAGTCGCACCAGCGAGTTGAACACCCGTCCCACCAGATGCCGATAATAGGGTTCGCCGTAGCGGATGGCCCCGGGAGCTTCACGTGAAGCAATGGCCACATCGAAAGGGATCGATTGCGGCGGCAAAAAGCGGCGAATCTCGGTAATGGGCATCGACAGATCCACATCGCAGACAAAGCGATAGTCACCGCGCGCGGCCAGCATGCCCTTCTGCACCGCCCGTCCCTTACCGGGCAGATCATCATGCAACACCCGCACGTAAGCATGCTGACGGGCATACTCTTCAGCGATGGCAAGCGTCGCATCGGTGCTGGCGTTTTCGATAATGATCACTTCGCAGGCAAAATCCTGCTGCTGGAGGAACGCCTCGACCTGGGTCAAGGTCTCAGGCAGACGAGCTTCTTCATTGTGTGCGGGAAATAAAATGGAAAGGTAAGGGGAATGGGAATCCATAAAGTTTTCTCAAAGGTATGCCTTATTATAAAGTGTTTTCGGTGTGTCAAGAACCCCTGCACGTCTTCCCCTCCTTAAAGCACAAAAACAGCCGGAAAGCTGTTTTCATTGCGTACTCGAGTAAAAATCAGTCGGGGTGGGCGGACTGCCTGCCCCTCAATGGGGGTACCGCCGACGCAACGCCTGCCTGTTAATCACAAAAACAGCCGGTAAGCTGTTTTTAATGCATACTTGAGTGAAAATCAGTCGGGGTGGGCGGACTGCCTGCCCCTCAATGGGGGTACCAGCCGACGCAACGCCTGCCTGTTAATCACAAAAACAGCCGGTAAGCTGTTTTTTAATGCATACTTGAGTGAAAATCAGTCGGGGTGGGCGGACTGCCTGCCCCTCAATGGGGGTACCGCCGACGCGACGCCTGCCCGTTAATCACAAAAACAGCCGGTAAGCTGTTTTCATTGCGTACTTGAGTAAAAATCAGTCGGGGTGGGCGGACTGCCTGCCCCTCAATGGGGGTACCGCCGACGCAACGCCTGCCTGTTAATCACAAAACAGCCGGAAAGCTGTTTTCATTGCGTACTTGAGTAATCAGTCGGGGTGGGCGGACTTGAACCGCCGACCCCCGCGTCCCAAACGCGGTGCGCTGGCCAACTGCGCTACACCCCGATGCGGATAGAGTATAATCCGAAGCAGCCAGAACCGTCAAGGAAAGCGACTTATGGATTTTTTCTCTAAAAAATGGCTGATTTGCCTCATTTTGGGCGGTTTTTTTCTCAGTAGTTGTGCCTCCCAGCCAACCGCGGCTGCCCCCCAACCCCAATTCCAGCCACTTTCACCGCCACGCCGCTCCCCCAGCCCTACGGTGACTCCCCTCGTTGCCGGCTGCACCGAAACGAGCGGTCAGGTACAGATCGTGACGGTCCCCACCCAACTGCTGAAGCAGGGCATCGAACTGCGTGTCTACACTCCACCCTGCTACGACCCGACGGACCCGGCGCGTTACTCGGTGCTGTACATGCTGCACGGCCAGACGTACAGCGACAGCCAGTGGCAAGACCTTGGCTTGTTCAGCGCGGCCGACGAACTCATCGACAGCCGTCAAATTTACCCGTTCCTCATCGTTCTGCCCAATGAAGCGGATTCCGTGGCTTTCGCGGATACCTCCGCCTTCGGCGATGCCCTGGTCGAGGAAGTCATCCCCTACGTGGATGAGCACTTCGCCACCTGCCGCCTGCAAGCCTGCCGCGGTATCGGCGGCCTCTCGCGCGGAGGCAACTGGGCTGTGCGCATCGGATTCAGCAATCCGGAGCTATTCGCGGTGATCGGTGCCCATTCCACGCCGCTGTTCTACGGCGATCTGGAACGGCTGCCGAAGTGGGCAGCAGCCTTCCCGAACGGCAATCAGGAGATCGTCATCAGCCGCGCCACCGAAAGCAATTCCACTGACCCGGTAATGATCGAAGAAACGCTGACCGCACCAATGGTGTACCTTGATTTCGGCAAAAATGATGAGGGAAAGACGCAAATGCTGGCTTTCGACCTGAGCCTGAGCCAGCTCGGAGTGGTACATCAGATGGTCGAATTCGACGGGTACCACGACCCGGATTACTGGTCCGCCCACCTTCCCCTGTACCTCCAGTGGTATGCGGCTGCCCTGCGCGCCCCCAGCGACGACTAGGCGTCCGGCGAAAAACTGGTCAAACCATCCCAACTCAGACAATAAATGCCATTCATGCGGCTTTCGGCCACGATACATCCGCCATTTTGCGGAAAGTGGCTCTGGGCAAAATCGGTGCTGACGTTGCGCAGCAGCAGGGGCAACATGCACAGGAAAATGCCGCTGTGCCCCACCAACAGTACTTCTGCATCTGGCTCAGCCCCATACTGTTCAAGTAAAGTATCGATAAACGGGAAGAAACGTGCCTTAAGATCGCTGAAACTTTCTCCCCCCGGCATACGCGCCTCGTCTTCCTGCTCGATCCACCAGCGCTGATAAAGATCATCATGCAGACGCCAGGCTGCGTCATCGCCGCGTTCTTCCAACTCACCCAGATCTGGCTCGCACAGTGCCGGCGCCAGCCGGACCTCGGGGGCCGTGGACAATTGCCCGGCGACTCGCTCTGCGGTCTGCAAAGCGCGCAGGATCGGGCTGGAATAGAGCGCCGCAAAAGTATGCCCGCGCAAAGACTGCCCCAACGTCTCGGCCTGTTGTTGGCCTTTGGCGGTGAGGGGATAACGCGGCAGCACCCGATTGGTGATGATGTGGCGAGTGTTGGCTTCGCTTTCGCCGTGGCGTACAAAATACAGTTTCATCTACTTCCCCTGCAGCGGATAAAGTTCCGGGTTCTTGAACGGGATCAACGCAAAGATCACCGCCGGCACGTACAGCCCGGCCCGATCGACGACATCCGCGGTGAGCAGGCCCACCGCACCATTCTGCTGTTTGGAATTGCTGCGGCCAAAGACACGGTCATCCGCCTCGCCCAGCTCAACCCCAGAGCGCACCAGCTCCGCCACCTTTTCAGGAAGAAAAAATTCGCCGCTGCGGCCCTGGCTCTGACGCTCGCGATCGAGCACCACCACCCAGGCAAACACTCCCAACTGGCCATCTCTAGGCTCGGTCCCCCCCTTCGATCCCGACCCAGTAATCGGCCTCGGGAGCGGCATCCCGCACCAAGCGGGCGCGTTCGAGGGCCCCGGCCAGCGTCTCGGCATCTGACATGGGCTGCACCGAAATGCTGGGCACCGCCCGCAGCGGCTCCACGGTAAATTCCTCTGCAGGGAACATGGCCGAAAAGCCCTCGATCGCCGCCTGGGCTTTGACCGGATTCGTAGAAGCAACGACAATGGTTTTCATAGCAAGATCATCCTCCCCTGTATTGTACCGGGAAACGCGTTTTTCCAGGAAAGAATCTGGTAGCTCTGTGAAGTTTCACTTTTACTCAAGTGGTTTTATTCAGATAGCAGTCGTTTGCGAGCAAACACACCCAGATAATCCTTTTTGCAGAAAATCGACTGGGAGAAACAAGGGCTTAACTCTCTGCACTGCCTTTACAAATTTCGTCCTATACTATACCTAAAGAGGGAATACCGGCAAAGGGGTGATCCATTTTCTAACCTGCCTGCCTTTCTATAAAAGGAGGAGCGATGAAAAAATGGCTGAAGGGACTGCTGTTAACTCCGTTGATCTTGATTTCTCTTTACATTTTGTTAAGGATTGCACTCTTTTTCCCTTACCATACAAAAATCGCAAAAATCGAACGCGTCTATGCTTACGGCCCGAGCTTTTCTCGGCAATATGCAAAACCCGGGAACGTTTTTCTCTTGATCGCAATGTCATCCTCCGACGAATATATTAGTTCTAGTCTAGAAGAGGATATCCAGATCATCGATAAACAGGGAAACAAATATTCTCAGAGTAATGGATTTAACGGTCTTTACGTATTTGAAGTCCCCGATGTCGACCAGAATATGACGCTGGTCATTCGAAAGTGGCTCAGACTACCCATCTGGAGATACAAAGAAATTGAGCCCACGGCAATCCAATCCGTGCCTTACCCAACACCCACAGAAACATCGACCCAGGGAGGAAACCAGAAAATAATCCCGCTTTCGTTCCTTCCGCCTTTCAAGAGGGGTACAGCATAAAAGTAAGAGGATCATCATGAAACTCAAAGCAGCGTTTTCGTTCTGTTTTATCTTGTGTCTGATCAGTTCATGCTCCACTCCGCTACCCACAACCGCCAGTGCGGACACTCACGTTGCCTCCCCCACCTCCATCCCGGCGACCTCAACGCTCCCGGCAATACAACCGTTCGCTGAGGTATACGGTAGGGATCTGAGCCAATATGACCTCGGCACTGAATTGATCAGAACCCTTACCTTCGATACCAGCACTCGCTGGTCAGCGGAAGATCAGGAGATTGCCCAGACCACCCTTGAGCTGGGAAAAAGGCTCACCTTTGGGCTGGAAGCACTGCACCAGCAAGGGATCACCGGCTCAGGCATCAACGTGGGCATCATCGATCAGGACCTGGACCCGAACCACCCTGAGATCAAAGGGAAGATCGTTTACTATGCCGATCTGGGTACTGAGCACGAACCTGCCGAGAGCTTTCACGGCCCGGCGGTAACCGGCATTCTGGCCGGGAACACAACAGGAACCGCCCCGGGAGTGAACGTGTATTACGCGGCCGTCCCCAGCTGGAAACTGGATGCCCGGTACTATGCCGACGCCCTGGATTTGCTGGTCAAGGAAAATGCAACTCTGCCGCCCGATCAAAAGATCAGAGTGATCTCGGTATCCGCGGCGCCCGCCGGGATCTGGTCAGAATATGACCATCAGGAGGCCTATACGGCTGCCTATGAACGCGCCACGCAGGCAGGCATTCTGGTGCTGGACTGCACCTTTGAGAAGGGAGTCACCCTGGCCTGCAGTGAAAATCTGGACGATCTCCAAAACATCCAGGAGTGTGCCCCGAACTGGGAGCCGGGGCCAACCTCACCGCGGCCGCGGATCAACATCCCCACCACCAGAACCGTCGCGAGTGAAAGCCTGGCGGAGGGAAAGATCCAATATGAGTACCGGTTCACCGGGTATGGCGCCTTGAGCTGGACCACGCCTTACCTGGCCGGGGGTCCTGGCGCTGGGCTGGCAGATCAACCCCAGGATGAGCAACGATGAAATACTGCATCTGATCTACACCAGCGCCGCCACCATGGGCGACGGACAGAAAGTGATCGACCCGGTGAGTTTCAGCGAACTGGTCAAAGCCACGATAATAGACTAAAACATCTGTCAATTGTTTTTTGAACAATACATTTGCCGGATCATTAATTTGGGGGTAAGATAGCGGAAGAAAGTTTGCGGGGAAGGCTTTATTCGTTACGGGGGAAGAAATGCAGCCATTCAAGAAAGTTATATTCATTGGGGCAGCTCTGCTGCTGATCGCGGCCCTGTTCACCACAGCCCAGGCGGACTATCTAGGTCCCAACCGGGTCATCGTCACATACGAGACCATCTACCAGCGCCAGGCCTGCCGCTTTGTGGACGTGCGTGACCCGGCTGGCCCGGGTGTCTGCGCCTGTACCATGACCGTCTACGTTGGGCCCAAGGACAGCTGCCCCGGCAGCGTGGATAGCCATTATTTTCATACCGATGTTTGTGGGTGGAGTTCAGAGAACCCCGATTGCACCGACGCTGGTTTGGATTCCATCAGCGGGCCCTCAAGCTCCATCCAGAGCTGCTCTCTGGGGGACCAGGCCTGTACCGCCGTCGTGATCGAACATCGCACCACCCTGGCCGCCGCCACCGTCAGCGGCGCCATCACCTGCTCCACCCCCCGGCCAGAATGGCTGGTGCGTCGGCCCGGCCTTCCTCAACGCCAGCGGCAACAGCATCCTCACCCTCGAAGGCACCCGCAACGGCGAAAGCTTCGCCTGCCCCGGTGACCACTGCAGCAACGTCCCCCTCAGCGAAGGCAGCAATGACTTCCAGTTCTGGGCCATCTCCAGCTACGGCGACAGCTCTGCCATGGGCAGCGCCAGCGCCAGCGTGGATACCCAGGCCCCCACTATCAGCGGCAGCCTGAGCGGCACGCAGGGCGAAAACGGTTGGTATACCTCCGCCGTCACCCTCAGCGCCGCCGCCACAGACCCCGCCCCCGGATCAGGCATCGCCAGTTTCGAAGTCTCCGCAGATGGAGCTGCCTGGCAGCCCTGCAGCGGCAGCCTCACCCTGGGCGACGGCGTGCATACCGTCTCCCTGCGTACCGCGGACGCTGCCGGCTGGACGGCCAGCGCCGAGCAGACCTTCTCAGTGGATACCCAGGCCCCGCAATTGAGCGCCGATCTGGCCGGACACCTCGTCAGCCCCGGGCGTTACAACACCACCGCCACCCTCAGCGCCAGCGGCAGTGACACGGGTTCCGGGCTGAATCGCATCGAATATCAGGATAATTCCGGGGGCTGGACGACCTATACCGACCCCCTCGTCTTCTACAACGGCCAGCACGAGATCGAAGTACGTGCGGTGGACCAGGCCGGGCTGACCTCGGACGTCCAGACGTTTAGCTTCTTCGTCGAGAGCCACGGGCCGTACATCACGGTGCCGGATCACTGGCAGGTGGGGCAGACCATCTCCCTCTCGGTACAGGCCAACAGCTTCTCGCTGGGCAGCGTCAGCATCGTCGTCTCGGACCCGCAGCAGCGCTGGCCGGACGTGGAGCAGGTCTACCCGGCTTCGGGAGACTCCTTCACGACCGACTTCCACTGGGACGGGCAATTCAATGGGCAGACGGCACCGGCGGGGCAGTACACGGTGAGCGTGTATGCTTCGGACGTGATGAGCAACCTGAGTGTGTCGCACTCCCAGGTCACGATACCGGTGGTGATCCCCACGGCAGTACCCACCCTGACCGCGACCGGAACTGTGGCAGCGGCAGAAAGTACTACTGCCGCAGCAGCCACGGCCACACCGCAGCCGAGCAGTACCCCGACGGCAGTGGTGGCGGGGGTACCGGTGACCTCCTTCAGCTCCCCGGCGAGTCCGGCGACGCAGCCGGCGGCGACGCTCCCCAGCAACGTGTTGTGGGGAGGGGCAGCGGCAGCTGTGATCGGGGCAGCCACGGCGGCAGCGCTGGAGGCGGCCCGCAAGCGCAAGGAAGAAGAGGAAGCCCAGCGGCAGGCGGCAGAGGCGGCTGCGGCCCAGTTCAATGCTGCGGAGAAGGGCATCGATGCACTGATTGCGGCCAATCAAGACAGCCAGTGGCTGATGCAGCAATGGCTGGGGTCACAGGGACTGCCGACGTCCTATCCAACCCAGGCAGCCCTGGTGGCGGCTTATGAGGCGGCTCGTGAGGCTGAAAAGAAGGCAAAAGAGCAGGAAGCGCTCAATGATGCCTACCAGAGTTTTAAACAGGCAGATCAGCAGAGCATGCAGGAGTATGAAGCCTACCAAGGTGAGCAGGAGAAGCATGCAAGTTCAAATGGGAACAAAAAAGCAAATAGCATTTCACCATCTCTCAAAGTACTGAATGATATTAAGCCAGTCGAAATTGGAAATGAAAACGAACCGCCCGCGGAGGGATGTTCATGGTATGAGATATGGAATTCCTGTTGGTGGAAAAATGTAGGAAATTCGATAATGAATGCTTTTTCCAGCACATCGAATCAAGTTGTTTGGGGAAAAACCACTCCTACATCTACCCCTACCGCCATTCCAACACCGACAAAAACAGTTATTCCGACACCAACCATTACGTCAACTCCTCGCGCTACAATGACTCCTACTACTATTCCTGATGTTGTTAACTCACCAAATGAGATAACGCCTGTAAATGTTGAGAATGTTTTGCAAACTTATGGGGTCAGTGTAAATGGGTTCTCTGAGAAAACCAAAGTTACAATTGCCTCGGGAGCTTTTTACTCTGGAGAAGCATTCAAAAAGTATTTTCTGAACATAAATGGAGCATCAGCATTCAATAATGCCTTTGGCCAAATCCAGGTAATCTATGACCCCCAGGCAGGTATCAATGGTTACTATATAACTCAGGGCAGTGTAATTACTTGCGACGAAGATGATAAACTCAATGTTCAAACAATAATTCATGAATTTGGACACGTATTTGAAAATCATCAAATTTCGCTTCAGGAAACACTTAATGTAGAGTCAGATAAAATACATCGTGCCTCCGATTTAGATAATATTATGTATTATGATCTTAATGGAAAAGAAAATTTTTTAGACAAAGATCCTAGTACTGGAGTTTGGATGGCAACAAATGAAGGTTTCAAGTTTCCAAGTTATCCAGGAAGAGAGCACCTGTTATCAGATCTATCTAGTCTAACTGATGGGATAGCAAAAGAGGAACAGTTTGCAGATATGGTCATGAATATGATATTGCAAGGACAACTAGAATTTCCTAAAAATGGTTTTAGTGATGATCCGGCTGGAATAGCACGCTTGAAATACATTCGTGATCAACAAATTCCTTGGGTCTTGTCGGCATCAGGGGGAGGACAATGAAAAATTCAAAAATCATTTCAATTTTCGTTCTGAGTGTTTTTCTGTTTGTTTGCAGTGCCTGTACTTCGGCGCAAACAGCCACTGGAGAACCTTTGCTGGCCGCCACTCCTACCGGAGTACTCTTGCCGCAACCCGTCAAAGAAACCTTGCAGGTTCTCCCTGCGACCGATTTTGTCCCGACCGCAACTCCTGATGGTGAAGAACAATGGTCTGAAATGTTTTCTCTGAGAACGGTTGCCTGCGAGAAATACATTTCGGCTGCCTGGGGGGATGAGGCAGGTCAATGGGGAAAACCCGCGGAATACTTATTTTCTCCTGCAATTTTTTCAGATGAGGACGGCTATTTGTACTTTTTCGATAAAGTAAATAAACGAGTCACAGTCTACGATGGAGAAACAAACAAGTCGATTGCGGTGATCAAAATTCCAGAAGAATTCACCACTAATTTTGGATCCAATCGATTTTCCTGGCATGAAATTTCGGCCTATGCTTATCAGGGGAATCTTTATATTCCTTATGATCAAAATCGGATTGGAGTGGTCGATTGTACCGGGAAAATCGTTTCTAGATTAACCATCCCTGAAAAATACCCCCTGAACGATATTCAGAGAATTTTGATTGATAAAAGGGGAGGGTTATTTCTGACCGATGATAATGATCTTGAATACTACTTTGCCCCCGGCTGGCAAGAAGGTCAATGGAAAATGCTCTCGACGGCTGTAAACAGCAATATCAGCGGATTTGGATCAGTAGTTGAATATGGAAATTATCTGGTTGGTATCAGCGGCTATCGTGGTTATTCATACCCGGGCCTCACACTCTACCAGACGAATGGTGATGGTGATTTCTTACAGTCACCTCTTGTATTCCCGCTGGTATATCCTGAAAATTTGCTGAATATTCGTGAAACGGTGATGAACGAAGCGGGGAAATTCTACACGATTCACGATTTCGACGAGGAACGCTATGTATTAGCGGAAAGGTCGCTCAACTCAGAAACAGGGAAAGCTGGCTTCATCGACAAGTCGGAAATTCCCAATGTGAGTGGCCTGGCTGCAACCAATGAGGGCCGGGTATATTTGTTGAGTAATGGAGATGATGAAGAGGGAATTCTTCCCGGGATCTACGAGTGTTATCTTGCCCGACAATAGGTTCTGGAAGACAGGTCTGGCTTTCTAGAAAAGGGTCTTAGTGATAATTTTGTTGATTAAGCCGTCATGTTGAAAGATCAAGCGGAGAAGAATGAAGAACTCAAAAGCTGTGTATGTATGATTCTGGGAATTCTGATTTGCAGCGCCTGCTCATCGGAGCGTATAACAGCAGCTACTCCCTCACCGGCTCTTACTGCATCAGAAGCTGCCGCAGCAGGGCCTGTTCAGATTAAGGCTACTCCCGATGTGGAAGAACAATGGTTCAAGAAACTCTACATTGGGGCGATTACCTGTGATGAATATGTGTCTTCTGTTTGGAAAGACGAAAAGGATCAAGTTCATTCCTCCCCCACTCTTTTTTTAGATAGAGAAAGCAACTTGTATCTCCTTGACCGGGTGAATCAACGGATCGTGATTTATGATGGAAAAAACGGCTACCCCGATCGCCTTGATTGATATTCCCGAGGAATTTGCTACCAACTTTGATCCTTCTGGCTTTCACGATGCAGCGTTTTCGGTGAGTGTCTACCAGGGAATCTTTACATCCCCAATGATCAGGGGGAGATTGGCGTGATGGATCGCACCGGGAAGATCATTTCTAGAGTGACTGTTCCGGAAAAATATCACGTGCATCCGATTACTCAAATTTTGATCGATGTGAAGGAGGGGCTATTCCTGATTGATGATTCCCATTTGGGCTATTATTTCGCCCCAGGCTGGCAGGAAGGCAACTGGAAATTGGTTTCTGCGAGTAGCAGCGGCAGAAATGTTGATTTAAAATCTGCTGTTGAGTATGGAGATTATCTTGTGGGCATCAACGCCTCTGGCGAATATCCGTATCCCGCACTGACAATTTATAGTCTAAGTGACGACGGCGATTTCTTGGAATCGCCTTTGCTGTTTTCAGTGGTCTATCCGGATAATTTGAAAAATATTCATGAGATGGCGATGAACGAGGCCGGAGAATTCTATACCCTTCACGATTTTAATGAAGATTGGTACGTGTTGGCAAAAAAAATGATTAGTTCTTATGATGGAGAAGGTGGCTTCATTGACAAAGAAAAAAATTCCCAACGTCAGCAGCATGGCAGTAACCAATGCTGGTTGGGTGTATTTATTAAGCAGTGGAGACGGTGCAAAAGGGATCCAGCCCGGAATCTACCGCTGTTATTTTGACCAATAATTGCTGACGATATTTTCTGTGGGTTGGGCCTTTAAGCCCGATGCAATGGTGATTGGAATTCTTTGATGAAGGGGGTACCCATGAAGGGATCTCTTAAAACGTTTACTTGCCCTTTTGATCGTCTTGCTGGCGATTCTGCTGGGAGTGGCTTCTCTTTTCAGCCGGTTCTCCTGGGGGGTAATGGCCCTCAGCCTGGGGCTGGCCCTGGCCGCGCTGGTCCAGAGCGACCGGCGGCAATTCCTGGCAGACCCCGGGCGTCTGCACCGCCGCATCCGTCTCGACGTGGCTGGGCTGCTTCTTTCCACTGCCGCCGCCGTCCTGGCCGGGACGGAGGTGCTCCGCCTCGTGCCGGAGAGTGCTGCCTCCGCGGGCTGGGGCGTTCTGCTGCCCCTGGTGCTCAGCTTCGTGGCGGGCTTTGCCGCCGCGGCCCTGGTGCAGCTCCTCTTCAGCCGGGCGGCACGCCGCATGTCGCAGGCCTGAGCAAGTTTTAGTCTGTCTCTTCATACAATGCCCATGAGACAGGCAAGACAGCGCAGTATAATGAAAATCAGCATAGAAGGAGGAAACCATGCAAATCTTTGGCATACTTGCCCTGATCCTTGCCATCGTGGCGATCATTTTACTGTTACAGAATCTGGCCGCGGCCAGCATGACCGTTTTTCTTTGGAACGCGCACACTTCTCTGGCCGTGCTGCTGGCCCTGGCCATCGCCGCGGGCGTGATCATTACCCTGCTGCTCGTCCTGCCCGGCTCGATCCGCAACCGGATGGCCGCGTCAGGATTGAAGAAGAAGATCAGCGGCCTCGAAGCGGAACGCGACGCGCTGCAGAAAAAAGCCGCCGATGCCGAAAAAGAAGTCTCCGCCCTGGAAGAACAACTGGCCAGCTATTCAGCGGCACTGGAAGACAAGCAAAATAATGCGTTGAAATAGGGAAACGGATGCGGGGGTCGGGCCTGAGTGCCCGACCCGCCGATCTTAAGAATTAGATTAAGAATTGCCGGCGGGTTTTGGTTGCCTTCTGCTCTCTCTGCGATATAATAAAGTGCATGATTTTAACTCTCGAAGAAGTCAACCACATTGCTGACCTGGCCCGGCTGGACCTGACGGAAGAAGAAAAGCACAAGTATCAGGAACAACTCTCGGCCATTCTGGATTACGCGGCACGCCTGCAGCAGATCGATACCAGCGGTATCGCGCCGACTGCGAGCGTTCTTTCTTCTGCCAGCCCGCTGCGTGCCGATCAGGCCGGGGTGAGCCTGCCGGTGGACGAGACGCTGCGCAATTCTGCCCATACCTCCGACGATCAATTCCGCGTTCCCCCGGTGTTCGAATGAGTACGAATTTCCTTGATCTGACCCTTGCAGAAATGCTCGCCGGGCTGCGTTCCGGCGAATTTTCAAGCCGGGAGCTGACCCAGGCTGCCCTGGAACGCATCCAGACAGTAGAGCCGGCGGTACACGCGTTTCTCTCGACCGCGCCTGAGGCGGCCCTGAAACAGGCCGATACGGCGGATACCCGCTTAAGCGCGGCCCGCCAGCACGGCGAGACTGACCTGCCAGCACTGCTGGGCCTGCCCATCGCGGTGAAAGATCTGCTCACCGTGAAGGGAATGACCTGCACCTGTGGTTCCAAAATCCTCGAGAATTTCGTTCCGCCTTTTACCGCCACCTCCATCCAGAAGCTGCTGGATGCAGGCGTGATCATTGTGGGCAAGACCAACATGGATGAGTTCGCGATGGGCTCCTCAACCGAGAACTCAGCCTACGGCCCGACCGCCAATCCGTGGGACCTGACGCGCGTGCCGGGCGGTTCGAGCGGTGGTTCGGCAGCAGCCGTGGCCGCCCGCGAGACCCCCATCGCCATCGGTTCCGATACCGGCGGTTCGGTGCGCCAGCCGGCTTCGTTCTGCGGCCTGACCGGCAATCAAACCCACCTACGGACGCATTTCGCGCTACGGCCTGATCGCTTATGGTTCCTCGCTCGATACCGTGGGCGTGCTGGCCCACTCCGCGGAAGACATCGTGCCCATTTTCACCCAGATGGCCGGAGCGGACCCGAAAGACGCGACCTCCGTGGACGTGCCTGTTCCCGCCATCCGTCTGAACAACTCCACCGACCTGAAAGGGCTGCGCGTGGGGGTACCGGCGGAATATTTCATCGCAGGCATCCAGCCTGAGGTGGAAGCGGCCGTGCGCCAGGCCATCCAGACGCTGAAAGAGATGGGGGCCGAGATCGTGGCCGTCTCTCTGCCGCACACCAGCTATGCCTTACCCGTTTACTATCTCATCGCCCCGGCTGAAGCCTCAGCCAACCTGGCCCGCTACGACGGCATCCGCTTTGGGCCGCGTGCCGAAGCCGACAGCATGTGGGGCATGTTCCGTCAAACCCGCGGCCAGTTCTTCGGCCCTGAGGTCAAACGCCGCATCATGCTGGGCACTTATGCGCTCTCGGCCGGATATTACGACGCCTACTACGGTCAGGCGCAGAAGGTACGCACCCTCATCAAGCGCGACTTCGACGAAGCCTACCAGAAGGTGGACGTGATCGCCTGCCCGGTGGCCCCGACCACTGCTTTCAAACAGGGTGAGCACACCGGCGATCCGCTGGCGATGTACCTCGAAGACGTCTTCACCCTGCCCATCAACCTGGCCGGCATCCCCGGCCTGGCCTTCCCGGTGGGGTTCGACTCCAACTCCATGCCCATCGGCATGCAATTGCTGGGCCCGCACTTCAAGGAAGACGTCCTCTTCCAGACGGCACACGCCTATCAGCAGGTCACCGACTGGCACAAACGCAGCCCCAAGCTGTAGAAATTCGAGTTCCCGTTCATGAAAAATGCCCTGAGAGTCTTCATTGCCCTCTGGTATCTTCTGGGTTGGCTGACGCACGTCTATTTTGCTGTCACCGCCCCAGCTACCTATGCCGTTTTCGGGCAGACGGCGCTTCTACCGCTGCTACGCAACCTGTGGCTGAACCTCATCATGCCCAACATCCGCTTCTTTGCGCTGCTGCTGGCTGCCTTCGAGATCGCGGTCGGCTGTCTGCTGGTCAGTAAGAGGAAGTGGGTCAAGATCGGCCTGGTCTTCAGCCTGCTCTTCAACCTCTTTCTGGTCGTGCTCGGGCTGGGTACCGTCACCGCTGACCCGTGGCAGGATTTCGTCGCCAACCGCATGGCCAACCTGATCTTCATCGCCCTGCAAATTCCGCTCTTCTTCTGGACCTTCGAGCGCTCCCTGCCCGAAGTGATCAAAAGCAAATTCAAGCACCCCTCGGACTGACCCATGACCACTCGCCGCGGCTACGCCGCTCTCATCCTGACCACCGTCATCTGGGGGTCAACCTTCATCGTTACCAAGCTGCTGCTGGAGCAGGTCGCTCCGCTGCAGCTGACCCTGCTGCGCTTCGTCATCGCCTTCGTCGTGCTGGCCCCGCTGGCCGCCCGCCAGGGATTCCATTTCAAAGACATTTTCAAGCCCATCTTTCTGCTCTTTGGGTTGACCGGCACGACGCTGTACTTTGCCTTTCAAAACCTGGGCATGAATTACACCTCGGTGACCAGCACCTCTCTCATCCTGGCGATCGTGCCGGTGCTCACCTCCATCTTTGCCGTGATCTTCCTTAAAGAGAAACTCACCCGCCAACTGATCGCCAGCATTGGGCTGGTAACCGTGGGCATGGTCCTGGTGGCACTCAGCAGCGGACAGGAAGAACAAGGATCGAACCCGCTGCTGGGAAATTTGCTCATCTTCGCCAGCGGACTGGCGTGGGCCGTCTACACCATCCAGGGACGCAAGATGTCGGGTGATTACCCGGCCCTGGTCATGACCGCTGCCAGCACAGGCGCGGGCGTGCTCTTCTTGCTGCCCTTTGCCGGCTGGGAAGCCGCGGTGGTGGGGCTGCCGCACTTCAATGCTGCCGGGGTCGCCGAAATCGTCTATCTGGGCCTGGCCGCCTCAGCGCTGACCATGTTCCTGTGGAACTACGCTCTGCACTATCTGCCGGCCAGCATCGCCATTACCTTCGTCAACCTCACCCCGGTCATCGGGGTGGCCAGCGGCTACATTCTGGGCGAAAATCCGCCGCTGCTCAAACTGGCAGGCGGTGCCCTGGCCATCGCCGGTGTCTTCTTCAGCAGCCGCGGGGCCAAACCGGCCGCAGCCGAAGAAACCGGTAAGTGAAACTTTTCTGACCACTCCGCGTATGTAAATTAACTGATTCGAGGAGCGAAAGTCTATGTCCAACTCAAATGTAAACGTCAACATCCCTGCCTCGCAGGGGCCAGGCTGCCTGGTGCGCGGACTGTATTTCATCTTCGTGGGGTCCCTGGCTTGGCGCCATCTGGCTGATCATTGCCTGGTTCCTCAACGTGACCATCATCGGCCTGCCGCTGGGGTTGTCAATGCTCAACCGCATTCCGCAAGTGATGACCCTGCGCCCGGTGCGCGTACAGACCACCGTCACCACCCGCAACGGACATACCAGCGTGCAGCAGACCGCGCTGCGCCAGCGCCCCTTTTTGCTGCGTGCGCTGTACTTCGTGCTGATCGGTTTCTGGTTCAGCCTGGTGTGGATGATCATTGCCTGGCTGATCTCGGGCATCACCCTGGGGCTGGGATTGCCCATCGCGTTCTGGATGTTCGACCGCGTGCCGCAAGTCACCACCCTGGCCCGTATCTAACTGGCCCACTCCTCCCCCGCTTGTGCGGGGGATTTTTTTACTCTGTGCCCCAGAACACGGCCTATCGACCAATCGGCAGGCGCGGTGTACAATTATTCGATGGAATATGCAGGCCATCTCTTGAAATTCATTTCTTTCAACAGGAAGCTATGACCTCAAACTATAAAATCATCATCCCCATGGCTGGACTCGGATCGCGCATGCGACCGCACACCTGGAGCCGGCCCAAGCCCCTTCTCTATCTGGCGGGCAAGACCGTCCTCGATCACGCCATCGAACAATTCGACACCCTCCCCGGTCTCAGCGACGCAGAGTATATCTTCATCGTCAGCCCGAATCAGGGTGAGCAAATTCAGGAGCACATGCAAACCATCCACCCCGACAAGGTGGTGCATTTCGCCGTGCAGGAACACATGCGCGGCCAATCCGATGCCCTCCTAGCCGCCCGCGAGTACGTCCATGGGCCGGTGCTCATCGCCTTCTCGGATACCCTCATCGAGACCGACCTCGACTTTCTGCGCGGCGAAACCGCGGATGGAGTGGCCTGGGTCAAACCCATGCCCGATCCGCGCCGTTTTGGCGTGGCCGAAACAGACGCCAGCGGGCGGGTGACCCGACTGATCGAAAAGCCTACCGATATCAAAAACAATCTGGTGTTGGTGGGCTTCTATTACTTCCGCGAAGGAATCGATCTGCTGAAAGCAATCGACACCCAGATCGAGCGCAACATCAGCCTCAAGGGGGAGTATTTCCTGGCGGACGCCATCAACCTGATGCTCGAAAGCGGTGCCCATCTCAAAGCCCACAGTACCGACGTGTGGTTGGATGCCGGCATTCCTGAAAGTCTGCTCGAGACCAACCGCTACCTGCTTGATCACGGCCGCTGCCACTGCGACATCAACGACGGCGAACTGCCCGGGGTCACCATCATCCCGCCGGTCTCCATCCCTGAGAACGTACAGCTTGAATCGGCTGTCATTGGCCCGCACGTAACGCTGGGCGAAGGGTGCAAGATGAAAAACGTGGTGGTACGCAACTCCATCATCGAAGCCGGCACCCAGGTCACCGACATGGTCGTGGAAGGCTCACTCATCGGCCGCAACGTCATCCTCGAGGGCAAACCCGACCGCCTGAACATCGGCGATAACTCATGGGTGACCAAGTAGTCAAAGTCGAGTGTTACAGCGGATCCGCCTATGCGGAACGCCCAACTGCGCTGGTGATAGGCAGGCAAAGAATTGCGGTGAAACGCTGCCTGCAGAGTGCACGCACTCCGCAGGGAAAGACGTTCACCATTTTGCTGAATAATGATTTGATCGTAAAATTGGACTATTGTGAGAAGGATGATCGCTGGAACGCCACCGGCCTTCCAGATTCCTTTTCCATTTCAGTACAGTAAGGAGTACCCAATGCCCAACCATTACCTCTCACGCCGCGTGACCAACGTCAAACCCTCCGGCATCCGCAAGTTCTTCGATATTGCCTCGACCATGAAGGACGTCATTTCACTTGGCATCGGCGAACCGGATTTCACCACTCCGGAACCGATCCTGCGCGCCGGCATCCGTGCGCTCGAAAATGGCGAGACCCATTACACTTCCAACCTCGGCATTTTGCCGCTGCGCAAGGCGCTCTCGGCACACCTCGAAGCCCTGTACGGCGTCAGCTACGATCCTGAAACAGAGATCGTCATCACCGTAGGCGGGTCGGAGGCCCTCAATCTGGCCGCGCTGGCCCTGCTTGACCCCGGCGACGAAGTGCTCATCCCCACCCCCTGTTTCGTTTCTTACCAGGCCGCGGTGATCTCTGCCGGCGGCGTCGCCGTGGAATTGCCCAGCCGGTTGGAGAACAATTTCGACATCGACCCCGAGGAGTTCCGCAAAGCCATCACCCCACGGACCAAAGCCATGCTCATCGGGTTCCCCAATAACCCGACCGGCGCTGTGGCCACCCGCGAAAGCCTGCTCGAGATTGCCAAGATCGCCGAAGAACACGATCTGCTCGTTCTCTCAGATGAAATCTACGACCGCCTCGTCTACGGATTCCAGCACGTGTGCTTCCCGTCTCTGCCGGGAATGCGCCAGCGCAGTCTGCTGCTGGGCGGCTTTTCGAAAGATTATGCCATGACCGGCTGGCGCATCGGCTACGCCTGCGGCCCGGCGGAGATCATCAAGGGACTGCTGGGAGTGCACCAGTACATGGTCATGTGCGCTTCCACGGTTTCGCAATATGCGGCCCTCGAAGCCCTGCAGCATGGGGAGCCTTTCGTGCAGCAGATGGTTGCTGAGTATGACCGCCGCCGCAAACTGCTGGTCAACGGCTTCAATCAGATCGGCCTGCCCACCTTCGAACCCAAGGGGGCGTTCTATGCCTTCCCGCACGTGGCGGTCACCGGCCTGGACGATGAAACCTTCAGTACCCGACTGCTCGAAGAAGAACACGTAGCCGTCGTCCCCGGCAACGCGTTTGGTCTGGGCGGCGAAGGTTTCGTGCGAACGTGTTATGCCACCAGTTACGATCAGCTCGAAGATGCTCTCGAACGTATCGAACGATTCATCAATCGCATCTAAAAGTAGGGGCACGGCATTGCCCCTACAAAGATAATATGTTGACCCCAATCCATCATCGTCGATCTATCCGCTTACCGGGTTATGATTATTCACAACCCGGTGAATATTTCATCACCATTTGTACCTATCAACACCAACCAACTCTTGGCGAGATTACTCATAGTGAAATCGCTCTATTTCCATCAGGATTAATCGTTCGAAAGTGCTGGTTGAAAATTCCCGACCATTTCCAGAATGTTGAACTGGGAGCGTTTGCCGTCATGCCCAATCATATTCATGGAATCCTTCACATAACCGATTTTCCAGAACCCCAAACCGATCAGTTTACTATTGAGAAACAAAACTGCGAGAAATTTAGTAAACCGATACCCAGATCTATTCCAACAATCGTACGGTCTTTCAAATCTGCTTCAGCAAAATACATTCATCAAGATCAAAATAATTCCAGATATTCCAAAGAAGCAAATTCTTTCCCGGTGTGGCAGCGAAATTATTACGAACACATCATCGAGACGGAAAAAGAATATCTCGCCATCGAAGCCTATATCGAAAACAATTCGACTAACTGGAATAAAGACAAACTATGGATAAGTAAGAATTAAACCTATCCGTCTCCTACAGTTTTTAACCTAACGAACCAAATTGTTTTCCAGATAAAACTCCCTCCTAAGTTTCATCTGCCATCCGGAAAAATGATCAGCTCGCAATTTTCGAGCAGGCCGCGCATCTGGCTTTCGTTGATCCTGGCGCCGCGCATTTCAGTGGTGCGCAGGTCGAAAGAAGCCACGTTCGCCCCGCGCAGGTCGGCACCATTGAAACGAGCGTAGCGCGTGGACGCCCCACCCAGATCGCAGCCCAGCAGGAGGGCTTCAGTGAAATCCCCTTCATCGAGCAGCGCGTAAGACAGGTTATTGCCGCTCAGGTCACATTTGGCCAGATTGGCCCCACGCAGATCGGCATATTTGAGATTATTGCGGCAGATTTTGGCCGAGTGCTCGAAACGTGCGCGGAAGAACTTGGCACCCACCACATTTGATCCGCTCAGGTCGAAGCGGAAGAGATCGGCCCCCTCGAAGAGACAGGCCGACAGGTCGCATTTTTTCAGGGTGGCGTAACGCAGGTGAGCCCGCAAAAAAGAGCAGCCCTCGCCGCGCTCGGCGTCGAAAAAACTGCAGCTTTCCCAGTTGGCCTGCTCGAGGCGAGCATCCTGAAAATGGCAGGCGCTGAAGCTGCACCCCGACATCGTCCAGCCAGGAAGTTCCGTCTCGCTCCAATCGACGTCAATAAAATGACAGCGATGCAGGGTCACCCCTTCCGCACAGAGCTGGGTCAGATCTGCCCCGCGCAGCCGGCAATCTTCCAGCACCGCACCATCCACCAGACGCTGGCGGGCTTCTGCTTCGGTAATCTCGACCGGTTCAGTTTCCATTATTTCTCCAACTCACTGCAAAATAGAGTTATTGTCATTTTGTCACCAGCGAAGTACTATGAAAAGGAATTCTTTCAACAATATGGAGGGAAAAATGATCTACGCATACATCAACTATCCAGTTCCACACATGACAATTCACAAAACCCCGGCTTGCGGAATGATTCATCGTGAGGGGTACCCAACCGACCGTCGGGAAGTCTTGATCAATCAACGAAATGTGCCCCAAGTGTTACAGGCTTTCTCAAATAATGAGTATCGTTTTGCTGCTCAAAGGCGATTCAATGGAATTTGGTTAAAAATTGATCTGGGTGATCAAGAATCAGAAATCGCCACTGCAAATAGAATTTTTTCGATTTTGTCTGCTCAATATCCCCCTTTTAAAGGCAAGATACCCAAAATCCATTGTTGAGATTAAAAGTTTTTACCTTCATTACCCAGTTCACGATTTACCTTATTTCTTTAATTTGTTGATGGCACCAATTCCCAGGATCATGGGAATGATAAACAGGGTGTGTACCAGCAGCGAGGACGAGGCGTATCCTCCGATCATTTCGAGCGCCATTAAAGACAGCCAGGCGTCGATTGCATAGAGGATCACCGCGATGATCAAAGCCGCTTTCGAGCGGCGCTGCGTCAGGAGACCCAGCTCAAGAAAGACCGCTCCGACGATCATCGAAAACCAGGAAAAACCAAATCCACGCAGCATTTTGCTGTGCAGCAGAACGGCCAGCAAGCCCAGCAAAAAATCCGTTCCGCCAATGATGTAGATCAAAATATAGGCCGATTTCAATTTATCCAGGGGATGGGCCATCGTTCCCGGCAGCGGAACGCCGTTGCGCTCCATCTGAAACTGGATAAAGATCACTTTGTAATCTAATTTCAGCGTCAAGGTCGACCCATCCGGCAAGGGATAACTCAATCCCTGCATCAACGCCTTTTGATCAGGAATTCGACCGATCTCGACCCCATCGAGAAAAATGCGGCAATCCTTCCAAAACGCGTGGGATTCGATCTCAAGCCGCTTGGGTTCCCCCTCTGCCAGCGCAAAACTTACTGTTCTCATCCAATTCTCCCCAGGCACCCAATTTTGGGATCATTCCCCCATGTACCCTGCAGGACATTATAGCTGCACGTCAGAGATTTGTATTCTATTTTAATAAATCAGTCGAAAATCAATTTCCTCTGATTTTCTAACCGTGATACAATTTATTGCATTATGAAATACGAAACCGTCATCGGCCTTGAAGTCCACGCTGAGCTGGCCACAGCGTCAAAGATGTTTTGTTCGTGCCCCGTGGTAGATACTACCCAGACAGAACCCAATATCAGCGTGTGCCCCATCTGCGCCGGCATGCCCGGTACGCTGCCCGTCGTCAATCAACAGGCCGTTGAATACGGTATTCGCGTTGCCCTGGCCCTGGGCTGCCAGGTGCAAAACACCAGCATTTTTGCCCGCAAGAATTACTTCTACCCCGACCTTCCCAAGGGGTATCAAATTTCCCAATTCGAATATCCGCTTGCCCTCAACGGCAAGATGGTGGTGAACACCTCTGAAGGGGAGCACGTCATCCGCGTGCGCCGCGTCCATCTCGAAGAGGATGCCGGCAAGCTGACCCACATCCACAATGGGCACGAAGACTACAGCCTGGTCGATCTCAATCGCGCCGGGGTAGCTCTGCTCGAGATCGTTTCTGAGCCAGACATGCACTCCATCGAGGACGTGCGTGCTTACGCCACCAACCTGCGCGCCATCGTCCGCGCCGTCGGGGTCAACTCCGGCGACATGGAAAAGGGCGTGCTGCGCTTTGAAGCCAACATCTCCATCCGGCCGATGGGCTCCACTGAACTCGGCCCGCGCGTCGAGATCAAAAACCTCAATTCCTTCCGCACCATGGAAAAGGGCATTGCCTACGAACTTGAACGTCAGGCCAAAGTGCTCGATGCCGGCGGTACCGTCGATCAGGAAACCCGTGGCTGGAACGAAGAAAAACAGGCCACCTACATTCAGCGCTCCAAAGAAGAAGCCCACGATTACCGCTATTTCACCGAACCCGACCTGCCTCCGCTGGTGGTTTCTGATGAATGGATCGAGCGGGTGCGTGCCGGTCTGCCTGAACTGCCTGCTGCCAAAGCCGAACGCTTCGTGAGTGAGTATGGGCTGACTAAAATTGAAGCCGCATTGCTCAGCATCGATGCCGAGGGTTCGCAATACTTCGAAGAATGCGCTGCTGCGCTCAAAGCCGCCCCCAAACGCAACGCTGCCACCTGGCTGCTGACCGAGATCTTTGCCTGGTTCAATCAATCGGGCGAAACGCTGGCTACGATCAAAGTTACCCCCGCCAGGTTAGCCGAGCTCATCGAGTCAGTGCAAAGCGGATTGATCAACCTGCCCACCGCCAAAGCTGTGCTGGCCGAGATGCTGGTCAGCGGGCAAAGTGCCGCTCAGATCATCCAGGAACGCAATCTGGCACAAATTTCGGATAACAGCTTCATCTCTGATCTGGTGAAAACCGTTCTGGATGAACATCCCACCGAACTGGCCAGTTACCATGCCGGTAAAGAAACGCTTTCCAACTGGTTCTTTGGCCAGGTGATGAAAGCCGCCAGCGGCAAAGCCAACCCGGCAGTTTTGCGCGCTGAACTCGAAAAACAGCTCAAACAGCAATAATTTACTCATAGAGATTATCGGTTAATTCTTAATTCATTGACAAATTAGATAAATTGCGGAAAAATTAGCTGCTTTTATCCCTTCCGCCTTTAATTGATTATTGAACGAGTCATGAATGCAAGATATTGCAGAGTTTATTAACGGCCGATCTCAAACGTTTCAATCAGAATCAACACACACTTTAGAAGTCAACCGCCTTTCTTTGCTGGGCAGGCTGATTCCCAATCTGGTGCATGAACTGAACAATCCGCTGCAAGCCATCAGCGGATCTGCCACTCTTGCTCTGGAAGACCTTCATAATTCAGAGGAAGCGGGGGCCTATCTGGACGTCATTCAGCGGGAAACACAGCGTTCAATTGTGCTGCTGCAACTTTTCAGGCAGCTCTACCGCCCTCTCAATGGGCGACCGCAGGCAATCAACGCCGTCGAATTGCTCAGTCAGCTCTCTCCCATTCTCAAAGATTCGCTAAACCGCAATTCCCTTTCGGTGCACGTCGAAATTCCCCCCATGCCCGTGGTCATTCTGGCAGCCGAACCGGCCATCCAGCTAGCTCTCATCAATACCTTACTGGCCATCGCGGAAGCTCTGCCGCACTCCAACCGCAAAGATTTTTCCGTTTCTATCGGGAAGCGTGAAAAACGCGGCTGCATCGATATTGCTCTGCCGCTGGATGAGGCGCTGTGCGGAGCGGTTCACGATCTCTCCCCGCTGCTGTTCAGCCGCGAGCTGCTCAAAACGATGGATGGTGAATTTCTGTGTGAAAAACGAGCCGAAGATTATCTCATGAGCCTGGTCCTTCCCCTGGCAAACCAGGAGAGAATCCATGCCGGCTGAAAGCAATCTGCGGCCACGCCTCCTCATTGTGGATGATGAACCCGACGTGCTGTTCACCCTCAGCCACTGTTTCGACCCCAAAAAGTACTGCGTCGACACGGCCGCCAACGGGGCAGAATCACTGAATCAGATCGCACACAATACTTACCAACTGATCTTGTTAGACCTCAATATGGCGCCGATCAGCGGTCTGGAAGTGTTGACCGAACTGCGCAAGATCAACCAGGAAACCGTGGTCATCATCCTGACCGCGTTCAGCACCCTCGACAGCGCCATCGAAGCGCTGCGCCTGGGCGCGTTCGACTACCTCATCAAACCCGCCCCGGTCGAGACCATCCGAAAACGCAGTGCTGAAGCCCTGAAGCGCTACGCGCAAAACCAGCTTTTGGCCCAATCTCTCTCCACGCCGCCCGATACCTCCTTGCTGGTGAGCGGGGAACTCGTGCTCAATCTGCCGCAGCAGACGGCTACTTACGCCAATCACCCGCTGGAGTTGACCACCACCCAGTTCAAAATTCTGCAAACCCTGGTGCAGTCCGCCCCGAAACCCCTGGCCCCACTCAAACTGGTTGAAAAGACGCTCGGGTATGAATGCACCCCCCTCGAGGCCGCTGGATTGATGAAATTTCACATCCACGAACTGCGGCAAAAACTCGAACCTGACCCCGAAAAACCGCGTCACATCCGCACCATCCGCCTTGAAGGCTACCTGTGGTGTGAGTAACTTTCCACGCTAACCAAACCTAACCGCTCCCGGCGGTTCGTCGGCTACAATAATTCCGCGAACCCTATGGAAGCAGCTAAAACCATCCTCATCATCGACGACGAAGAATCCGTGCTCTACGTCTTGCGCAACAGTCTGCTCAAGATCGGGCATGAATATCGCATTTTGACGGCCACTGACGGCAAAAGCGCCCTCAAGTATTTCGAAAAATATCAGATCGATCTGGTCATTACCGATTACCGCATGAGCGGGATGAATGGTCTGGAATTGATCGATACCATTGCCAACGTGCAGCCAGATACCCGCATGATCCTCATCACGGCCTTTGGTACCGAAGAAATCGAAGCCGAGGCACAACGTCACAACGTGGCCGCCTACCTCAAAAAACCGCTGGATCTCAATCAGTTTCGCCAGATCGTCAAACGCACTCTGGGAGATCTCTCGCCAGCACCATTCAGCGAAAACCGCGGGGAAGACCAGCTCCAGCTTTACGTCACTCAGGTGATCGAACAGTTACAGCAAGAGGTCAACGCCGTCTGTGTGGTCTTCACCAACCTTGAGAACAAGAAAAGCCTCCTGGCCGGGCAGAACCCGCCTTTTTCCACCGAACAATTCACCTCGCTCCTCAGTGCTTCCTTTGCCATTGCAGAGAAGGCCAGCCATTTGTTAGGCAACGGAGAAGGCACCTCGGCCTGGCAAATTCAACGCAGCACGCATCTCGACACCTACAGCACTCAGTTATGCGAGAAATACCTGCTCTCTCTCGTCATCGCTTCGGGCTATCCGCGTTCCTTTCAAGCTCAGATCACGAATGCACTAGAAAGCGCCGAAGCCGATCTGCGCAACATTCTGTTGGATTCTTCTCAGAAGGGGAAAGAAACCCTGTTCGGGCAAGAATTCAATCAGGCCGTTCAGAACGAACTGGAAAAAATCTTCGAAGACCCTCTGGGTTCCCCCTTGCACCAGCAAGACCCTGACGCCAAGGCTGCTTCATCCTATTCCCTGACCTATGATGAAGCTCTTTCGCTGGGGCTGATCCTGCCTACCGAAGAAAACAAAAGCTCAGAGAAATAAGAGAAAGGGACACCACGATATGTCAGACCCCCAAATGGAAGATACTCATCAGCTACGCGGCGGATTCACGATCTATCCCAGGCAAGAAGAAGCCATCGACCGCCTGGTCACCGAACTGGAAAAACGCATCAGTCCAATCTTCGTGCTGGTAGCGGATACAGCCGGCCAGCCTATTTCATTACATGGCCAATTCGATCAGAAGAAACTGCTGGCGCTGGGTTCGCTGGTCGCCGGTGACCTGGCCGCCAGCCAGGAAATGGCCCGGGTGATCGGGCAGTACGGCAGCTACCAGATGATCCTGCGCGAAGGCCACGAGAGCAATCTTTTCCTCTCTGAAATTGGCGAAGAATTGCTGCTGCTGACGCTGGTCCCCTCACGCACGCCGCTGGGGTGGGCACGCCTGCTCATACCGTGAGACGGCCAAACAAGTTGCCGTGATCCTGCAAACCCCCAATGAAGACCTTGACCCGGTCGATTTTGGACTTTCAGATGAAAAGCTGGCCGATCTCTATGGGGATTCGCTAAACAACATCTGGAACGGATAATCGCATGCACATCAACTGGCAGCAACGCGAACTTCAGCTCAAGATCGTTTATTATGGGCCAGCCTTGAGCGGGAAAACGACCAATCTGGAGCAATCTATGCCCGGGTGGAACCGGATCACCGCAGCGAACTGGTCTCTTTGAAGACTCATGAAGATCGCACTCTTTACTTTGATTTTCTGCAGCTTGAACTGGGCAAGATTGGTAATCTGACCCCCAAGATTCTGCTGTATACGGTGCCGGGGCAGGTCTATTACGAAGCCAGCCGCAAACTTGTGCTGCGCGGAGCAGATGGGGTGGTCTTCGTGGCCGATTCAAGCCCAGACCGCATCGATGCCAACCGCGAATCGTGGGAAGCCATGCACCAGCATTTGACCTCTTTCGACCCTCCCATGACGGGCATTCCCATCGTTGTCCAGTTCAATAAACAAGACCTGCCCAATGCACTGTCTGAGACGGTGTTGAAGGCCATGCTGCACATTCATAACCTGCCGATCTACCCGGCCACAGCCGTTTCCGGCGAGGGCGTTTTCGATACCCTCAAAGGCATTACCCGCAACGTGATCACCCAAGTACAACGGGTGATGGCCCGATAACCTTAAAGGAAAAGTCATGACACCGACCAATGAACAATCCGGCTCCAGTAAACTGACAGAATTGCTCACGAACCTGAACAAAGAAGGCGGCTTCCCGATCTCGATCCTCACCGACGCTCAAGGGTTAGCCATCGCTTCCGCGGCTGAGGAGGGGATGAACCCCGATCGCCAATCCGCGGTGGTAGCCTTCATCCAAAAGACCGCTACCCAGGTAGCGCGCCAATTGGGTTTCTCTGGCTCAGAAGAAATCTCGCTGGTAGATACCGATGGGCGCCATCTGGTCTGCCGTTCTTTCCGGGCCCATCAATACGAACTGATCCTTTCGGTAATGGTGCCCGAACGCAACACCAGTTATCGACGGGCAACTTCGCACACGATCAAACAAATCATCGAACTGTGGACGAAATACTGGGAGTAAGCATGGGACTTCAAGGCAACCTTAAAGAGATGTCGGTCGCTGACCTGATTCAGCACAACTGCAATGACAACAAAATTGCCCGGTTGGATATTCACCATGCAGGGCAAGAAGCTTCCCTCTTTTTTGCCGCCGGGAATGTGGTCCACGCCAGCCTGGGCAAACAGGAAGGCGAAGAAGTGGTGTATCAGATTCTTGCCTGGGAAGAAGGAGATTTCTCTCTCACCCAGGGGATCCAGGCCCCCAGGCAATCAATTGAAAGAAGTTGGTCCGGTCTGTTGATGGAAGGCGCCAAGAGACTGGATGAAACGGATGCAAACCTGCAAAACAGCACCATTGATTCGATCAATCTAGAGGAGGTAAAACCAATGGCTCAAAAAATGGACGAAATCCTGCAAGAAATGAGTTCAGAAATGAACGGTTTTGTCGCTGGCGCCGTCTGCGGCATGGACGGCATGAACGTAGCCCAGGTCGCCAACGCCAAACTCAACCCAGAAGCCATGACCGCGCAACTGACCATCTTTTTGAAACTGGCCAGTTCAGCCAACAACAAATCTGGAATGGGTGAAATGGAAGACGTGTTGCTGCAAACCGATAAATATTTCATCATGAACGTTTTCCTTCCCGGCGATGAACAACACTATTTGATGACTGCTGTAGATCGAAAGACCGGCAGCATCGGCAATCAGCGCCTGATCAGCAAAGTCTATGCGGATCGATTGTCGAAAGTGATTCCACGGTAAACAGAGGAGGAAGAGAAAATGGCGAAATTAGACGATCTGGTAAAAGAACTCCGCGGAGAATTTGGCGGCGACATGATTCAATGCTCTGTTTGCAGCCCGGATGGGATGGCGATTGCTCGTGAGACCACGCTGACCGATCTGACCAATGCCGACATGCTCACCGGCCCGCGCAGTCATGGCTGCCGAAACCGCCAAGCGTGTCGTGGGCAAGCTGAGCCTGGGTGGGTTCGAAGAGATCATCCTCACCACCGATAAGGCTTTCATTCTCTCGAAAGCCATCGGGGATGGTTCCTACACCATTCTTTGCTCATTCACCAAGAAAGCAACTCTGGGGACTGTCAGAATGCTGATCGAGGAATATGCCGACCGAATCTGGGATGCGATTCCGCGCTAAGGTACGATAAATCAATCAAAGGAGAATCCAAATGGCTACTGAAGAAGTAAAAAAAGAAAATATGCTGCGAATGATGGAACTCTCTCTTGAATCGCTGGCCGCTGAAGTGTGGGATACGCTGGGTGATTCAGCAATCATTCTTGGGAAAGGCATGGGCGACGACATTCTGGAAATGCTTGAAAAAGAAGAAGGTCTGGAAATCGCCGGTGAAAGCCCACTGGATGTCGGCAAAGAGATTGACCGTATCTTTGTAGATGAATTTGGCTTTGCCAAAGAAATCTCGATCGAGATGGAAACCCCAACCCACGCGGTGATGAGCGTTCAAAACTGCATCAACACCCGATTCACCGACAAGATGCTGGCCAAGGGAGTAAAATACAACTACACCTGCCCAATCATGGCAGCCGCTTCCTCTGCTCTGCTGCAAATGGGTCTGAAAGGTCACGTAACTATCGAGCGCTGGCCAGAAGGAAAGGGCTGCAAGATTCGTTTTGTGGACTGATTCCGTGGGCTCGTTCTGAAAAGAAGCTCAAGTGAAAGATCCGATCATTCTGCGCCGCAACGACACCCTTTCTCTTGCCGATGGTAATTATTGGAAAGATCTGTTCTTTCGCACCCTGAAAATTGGCACGGAAATCGAAGCCGCTCCAGCGAAAGGAAAGATTCGGCAGGATTTCGAGAAAGAAATCAACGACCTGCTGCGCCCTTCCGGCACGTATGATCTGCTGGGGCAAAGCGGGGTCGTCGATGTCTCGCCAGAACACTGTGGCATCGAAATCCGCGTGATCGGCCGGCAGCCTTATTTTCGTGTGCTGCAAACTCAGTACCTTGAAATCACTCAAGCACTGCTCTCTACCGGGGCACGGGCTCGTTCCACCTGCGGATTACATTTTCACCTAATCACTCCCACGCTGGCAGAACCCGTGCCCGAGGTCATTCTGGCGAACCTGTGGAATTTCGTGCGCCGGTATTCTCCTGAATTGCGTTTTCTCACCAGCTGCGGCGAAAGCCGTTCCGCGCTGTGCCGCCGCCGCAATTACACCAGCCACATCGAGATGGTACGGCTCTCACCCATCCACACCAGCATGGCACAAATCCAGCAAGAGCTCAAGCAAAGCGCAGCTGTCCCGGAACATCAGAACTTTTTCAACCTGCAGCATTTGGGGTTTACCGAAAGCGGAGCCATATTCCCCTTTCACCTGGAATTCCGCTTCCCGGATGCCGATCTGTCGGCAACCTCCATCACCGCCAAGACCTTTCTGTTCTTTGCCATGCTTCTCAAAGCAGTAGAACTCAGCCAGTATGGTGTGATCCATGTTGGCAAGATCACCCCCTGGCGGCGCAAGATCGAGCTGCTGGACCTGCTCAGCAACAATGAAGGAGCGCTGGCCACCAGTGATACCTCGCACATCGATGACGCGGCCCTTGTCGAACTGCGCCAGGGATGCCACGAATTGTTGGATCTGCTGGAACCCGTCTTCGATCGTTTCGAAGATAACCCTTCTCTTGAGGTGCTGCAGTTGCTGGCAGAAACCCCCATTTCACTGTTGCGTAGCGGTGGTCATGACTGGCAATCCATCGAAGCCCTGCTCAGCCAGCGCGCCCAACTCGAAGATTACTCAGTGGATGAAATCGAACTGAAATTGATGCAACACATTGAGTTCGAGGATTGGGGAGAGGCAAAATCAATCGAAGAATGGAAGTGGAATGCTGCCAGTCGGCTCTTTTTGACGCCCCACGATCTTGATGCCCACTTGCAGCGCATTGAAGGCAAACGCGGGCTGCGCTGGAACGAGCGTCTGGGCACCTACGTTTTCAACCGGTAGCTCTCGCACCGCTTTTTCAATCATCAACGACGATGAGGGGAACTTCATGGCCAAAGAAATACTGTTATTCATCGGCTTTGACGAGCCAACGCGATCTGCAATCAAAGAAGAACTGGTAGCTACGCTCCATTTGCAGGCCATGTTCACCAACAGTGTCAAAGATGGCCTCGAGAAAGCGCTGATCCTGACCCCGGTCGTGATCTTTCTGGGGGAAGATCTTTCCAACTACACCCCGCTTGATTTTCTGGGGGTACTGCGCCAATCTTCCTGCATCTGCCCGGTCATTCTGATCACCCGCCACAATGAGCCAGCTTATTTGATCGAACATTTCCGCGCCGGCATCAACGACTATTTGCTTCTACCCCTCGCAGTAGATCAGGACATCGAGCGCATCCAGAAAGTCATCGAGCAAGGCAAAGAACGAACAGAGCGCGAAAAGGTCAACCGCAAACTACTCACCGTCGAAGCCGTTCAGATCACGCTGACCACCCTTTCTCACTACCTCAACAACTACATTACCGCCCTCAAGGGCAACCTGACCCTCATGCAGGAAATGCTCGATCAAAAAGCGGAGGCCGAAAAAGTCAACGAGGTACTGCAAAAAGGCCTGGTTAACATGGAATGCATCCAACTCGTCTTGCAAGTATTGTTCAATACCACCAATATCACCTTTACCCATTATGATGATTCCGTCCCCATGATCGACATTCAAGACGCCTTGATCAAAGAATTAAACCATCTGGAAAACCGAATAATCGGGTAAAATTGGAGAGTTGAGCGTCCTCTTTCGTTTCTGTTAGTTGAGATTTACCTCACCGAAGAGATTGCCCTGGGGGATTCCACCGCCGACGCTCGGATCATCGCTATTGCAGTGAACTTTCCATCCTGATATTTCTGGATATCCAATGAATCCGAAAGCAAACAGTGAAAGTTTAAGCTCAAACGAATATCTTCTCCACCTGCTGGACCAATTACTGGCCGATTCGATCCATGCCTCTGCTTCAGAAACGAAGGCTTTGCTTTCACTTACCCTGACCCATCTGCTGAATGCGCTGACGGTAGATACTGCTTTGGCCTGCCTCAACGACGCCAAACGAAATAACTGGCAAATTTTTGCGAAAAGTACCCCCACTGCCTGGGGAGCAGAGCTCCGCCCGCTGTCACAGAAGCAAGACCTCCCCTGGTGCAGCCAGAAAACCCTGGCGGGCAGCGTGGTGCGGGTTGATTCCCCGGCTGACCTGCCAAAAGAGGCACAAAGCGATCGGCAGTTCTTGACCCAGCAGGGAATTCATGCGCTGTTCGTTCAGCCTGTTTTCGGCCAATCTGCGCAGGTGATCGGCTGCGTCGCCCTGACCTCTACCCGAACAGACCGACTCTGGACAGACAGCGATGCGCTTTTTATGAGCCATCTCGGCCACATTCTGGCTGTGATCTTCAAAGCGCAAACCAACGAACTGAATTGCGCGAAACGGCATCGCTTCACCTCTACTCTCAACCAGTTGATCCAAATCTCGCTCGAAGAAAATGACGTTCACGCGGCACTGCAAAAAATTGCCGAACATTTGCAGGAAGAGCTCAAGATCGATTTTTGCGGATTTTCACTGTGGGAGGAAGAAGACCAGCACGTTCAGGCCATCGCCGCGGCCGGCAAGAGAAAAGAAGAATTTCTCAACATCGGCCTCTCGGCCAGCCGACCTTCTTTCACCCGTGAAGTACTGGCCCAGGAACAACCCTTTCTTGAAGTCACAAAGGAAGAGCGAGATTATCACGGATTCGAACTGATCCAGAAATTACCCTTTGCCTCTTTTCTGGTTTTCCCGCTCAAATCGGAGCTCTCTGATTTTGGTGCCATGTTTCTGGGCAGCACGGCTGAAACTCCCTTCAGCGACGAGGTCATCCATTACAGCCAGACCATTGCCACGCAGGTCTCCTTGGCCATCAACAAGATCTCTCTCTTTCAAAAAAGCCAGGCGCAGATCGATCATCTCAACGCCAGCAACAGTCTCTCGCTGGCACTGCGCAACGCCCAATCTCTGCCTGAAATCCCGGAAGTCGTCATTCACCAGGTGATCGACGTTTGCCAGACGGATAATGCCGCGCTCATCATCCCCGATTCAAGCAAGTCGATGCCCTTCTTTTTCCGCCACGGCTGCACGTGGGAAGACATGACGCTGGAAGAATTTTTCGACCTCTACCCCGAGGTAAAGCCGCTCCTCGCGTCGCCCAATCACACCACAACTGCCTCTGCCGGCACTTCTCAACCCATTCGCCGGCAGAGAAATGAGCAAAGCAATCCCGAATCCTTTTTAGCCTTCGACCTGATTGCCCACAACCAATCGCTGGGGGTATTTTGCATCAATTCTTCTGCCTGCCTGGATGAAAGCAAGGTGCGCTTGCTGTCTGCCATCGCGGACCTGGTTGCCAATGCCATCTACCGGCAATCGCTGGTCGATGCCATGCAGGTGCAGATCGAGACCCTGCGCAAAACACGGCAGCAGCTCGTCCAGAGTGAAAAGCTGGCCGCGATCGGCGAGCTGGTCGCTGGCGTTGCCCATGAGCTCAACAACCCGCTGACGGCAATCACCCTGTGGGCTGAAATCCTGCACCAGCAATCCGTCAGTGAGCAGGATCAATACGACCTCAAGAAGATCATCTCCGAATCGAAACGAGCTTCGACGATCGTGCAAAGCCTGCTCGACTTCTCGCGGCAGCACACTCCCGAACAAAAGATGGTCAACCTGAACCTGCTCGTACAAAACACCATCGAAATGATCTCCTTCGAGCTGAACAAGCGCTCCATTCGCTGTGAATATCATCTTGACCCATTACTGCCCGAGACCGCCGCCGATCCCTATCAGATCAAGCAAGTGCTGCTTAACCTGGTCACCAACGCCATTCAGTCCATCCCGGTAGAACGCAAGGACGGCATGATCACGGTCACGACCGAGTTCGGCCCCACCCATTATTTTCAGCAGATGAACACCGGCAAGTGTCTGCGGGTGACCATAGAGGACAATGGCAGCGGCATTCCGCCTGAACTCATGCCGCGGATCTTCGACCCCTTCTTCACCACCAAACCTGAAGGCTCCGGTCTGGGGCTCTCGGTATGCCACGGCATCATCACCGAACATCAAGGCAACATCTGGGCAGAATCCAGCCCCAGGGGCGGCACACAAATGTTCATTGAGCTGCCCCTCAAGACGCTGCCGCATCTGGCCAGCCTATCAGAGCAGTGGAAGATGAAGCCTCTGTGCTGGAAGTCATGCAGCGGGCCTTGATGCGCAAAGGCTATTCGGTGCTGGCCTGCGAGAACGCGCTGGATGCCCTGAAACTGGTGCAGGAAAAAAACATCGACCTGATCATCTGTGACATCCGCATGCCGCAAATGAACGGCCCTGAATTCTACTTCGCCTTGAGCAAACAGGCCCCAGCCATGTGCAGCCGCATCATTTTCACCTCCGGCGATTGCAGCAGCACCGGCAACCTCAACTTCATCAAGCTAAGCAATGCGCCTCTGCTGCCCAAGCCTTTTGAACTGAATAAGCTGCTGAACATCGTGCAAGAGAAATTGAACCAGCTAAACCAGTAATCCCGCAGCCAGGGCGGGGAAAACCTATATACTCCTATTAATAAGAGGATATAAGCCCTAAAATGAGGGTTTTCTAAGCTTTTTCTGCAAAATTCTATTGACTTCGAGCAAAAACTCGGATAATCTTAATAAGAAAGAGAACTTGTGGAGTGATCAGTGCAGAGACTGTCTCAACTCTCAATGAAACAATGCGGGCACAGGACCGATGTGCCCGATTTTTATTTAATGCACTGGTCCCCAAGCAAGGCCAAACTAACTGGCAAGGAGTGAACTGAATGGCAAATAGCATTAATGCGTTCGAAATGGCCCAACGCCAATTTGACCACGTTGCCGGGCTGCTCAAGCTGGATCCGCAGGTTGCCGAAATTTTACGCTGGCCACTGCGGGAGTATCATTTCCGCATTCCCGTGCGGATGGATGATGGCACAATCCGGGTATTCCAGGGGTTCCGTGTGCAGCACAACGATGCCCGCGGCCCCAATAAGGGCGGTATCCGCTTCCATCCCGCCGAGACCATCGACACCGTACGTGCCCTGGCGACCTGGATGACCTGGAAATGCGCTGTCGCCGACATTCCGTTGGGCGGCGGTAAGGGCGGCGTCATCGTCGACCCGGCCACCCTCTCAGTCACCGAAAAAGAGCGCCTGTGCCGTGGCTGGATTCAGGCCATGTGGAAAAATCTTGGCCCGCGCCAGGACGTGCCGGCACCAGACGTTGGCACCACTCCGCAGATGATGGGCTGGATGATGGATGAGTACTCCAAACTCTCTGGCCAGTACACCCCCGGGATGATCACCGGCAAACCCCTGGGCGGCGGCGGTTCTTTGGGCCGTACCGAAGCCACCGGTTTTGGCGTGATCCACCACGTTCGCGAAGCCATGAAACACCTGAAGATGGAGCCCTCTCAATGCACCGCAGCCATTCAGGGATTCGGCAACGTTGCTCAGTATGCCGCCATCGGGTTCATCGAGATCCTCAAAGGCAAAGTACTCTGCGTTTCTTATTATGACCGCGCCGATAAGGTCTCTTACACTGTCAGCAAAAAAGAGGGCATCGACCCGCACTTCTTGATGACCATTACCGACCAATATGGCACGATCGACAAAGCCAAAGCTCGCGAAGCCGGCTATCAGATCGAAGACGCCACCGCCTGGATCAGCAAAGACGCAGACGTTCTCATCCCGGCTGCGCTCGAAGGCCAGGTCAACGCCGAGACCATCAAATTGATCTCGCCGCGCGTCAAGATCATTGCTGAAGGTGCCAATGGCCCGACCACCCCGGAAGCTGACGAAGTCATCAAGCAAAAAGGCATCTTCATCATCCCTGACTTCCTGTGCAATTCGGGTGGGGTGACCGTATCCTATTTCGAGAGCGTCCAGAATGACATGAACTACTACTGGACCAAAGAAGAAGTGCTCGAAAAACTCGACAGCAAGATGACCATTGCCTTCCACGGCGTGCTCGACATGAGCCTGCAGCACAAAGTCTACATGCGTGATGCCGCTTACATGGTCGCCATCGACCGCGTCGTCAAAGCCATGCAACTTCGCGGCTGGGTATAAACCAGTTTACTCTTGTGGTTTTCCAAGGGTGCACTTTCAAGGTGCACCCTTTTCTTATGCATGGGTATAATTGGAATAAATCATTCTTATTTTATTCGAGAGGGAAAGAAGATGGCTGAACTTATTGAATTTGTCAATAACTACAACGATTGCAGCACCGACCAGGGATTTCAATTCGAGTTCTATTGTGACCATTGTGGATCGGGCTACCGGACCCGCTTCCAGCCCTCGGTAACCGGCACAGTGTCTTCCGTTCTCGACGGAGCCAGCAGTATCTTTGGAGGAATTTTGGGCACTGCTGCCAACGTCAGCGAGAGAGTGCGTTCAGCAGGCTGGCAGAAAGCCCATGATGATGCCTTTCAAAAAGCCGTGGCCGAAATCAAACCCAGTTTTATCCAATGCCCACACTGTCAGAAATGGGTCTGCCGCGAAAAATGCTGGAATGTCAAACGCGGCCTGTGCAAAGAATGTGCTCCCGACCTGGGAGTAGAAATGTCCGCGGCGCAATCTTCTCGCTCCGTCGAGGAAATTTGGGCTCATGCCAAGATGGCTGAAGAGGATAAAAAGCTGGCCGAAGGCAACTGGCGCGAAACCATTGTGGCTTCCTGCCCCAAGTGCGGTACGGCTTTAGCCACCAATGCCAAATTCTGCCCCAATTGCGGAGAAAAGCTGCAGAATGCTTCCCACTGCACTCAATGCGGAGCCAAACTGCAGCCAGGAGCAAAATTCTGCGCCGAGTGTGGGGCCAAGGTTTAAGGTCTAATTCTTTTTTTTCATCTTACGATTCCAATGCCCGCAAACAATGAAGAGTCATTGTTACTGGTCGTTGACAGCGAGAGCAAAGCCTCCCGTTTGATACGGGCATTGGAACCAGAAGGCTACCCGATCGAAACCCTGTTCGTGGTGAACAACGCGATCGATTCTTCCCCTAGCAAGGTTCCCGCGCTGGTGCTGCTGTGGGTCTATCTCTCCACTCCCGATACCTTGAACAGTCTGGGAACACTGGTTCAGCAACTCCGCGACCTGGGAGGCGAGGAGGAAGTCCCCCTCTTGCTGATCGTTGACCAGGATGGCTCTCAATTCATCGAGCCGGGGTTCAAGCTGGGTGTCACCGATATTTTGAGCCGTCCGATACATCCCCTGGTGCTGCGCCATCGCATCAATCTGATTCTGCAGGCCCGGCGCACCGAAATGGCCGAAGAGCGCTTCAAGACAGTTGCTGATTTCACCTACGACTGGGAATACTGGGAAAGGCGCGGATGGCAGAATTCTCTATAATTCTCCTTCCTGCGAACGGATCACAGGCTATCTGCCCCAGCAATACCTGCAAGACCCCGATCTGCTGCTCGACATTGTGCACCCCGAAGACCGGGAACGGGTTGCCCGACATTTTTGCGACCGCCGAGAATTCGCCCGACGTCTTTTCTGTTGATTTCCGCATTTTAAACCCGCGAGCACGAAGTACGCTGGATCGGCCACGTGTGTCAGCCAGTCTATTCTGCCAGCAGCCAGTTCATTGGGCGGCGCATCAGCAACCGAGACATCTCAGACCGGCACGCCGCTGAAGAACGCATCATCCGCTCGGAACGGCTGGCAGCTATCGGCAAACTGACCGCTTCGCTGGCCCACGAAATCAACAATCCGCTGCAGGCCATGTCGGCCAGCATCGAATTGCTGACCGAGTTTTCGCTGGAAGAGGTCGAACAAAAGAAATACCTGCAAATTACCCAGATGGAGCTGGAGCGTCTGCGCAAGATCACCCGGGGCATTCTCGACTTTTCGCGGAGCGGCGCTGGCAAAATGGAGCTTTCCCCTATCGAACCCATCGTCGACGAGGCCCTCTTTCTGGCAGCCAACCAGATGCAATCGAGTGGGGTCGAGATCACCAAAATCTTCCCCGCAAAAATGCAGCCCATCTGGCAAATTCCCGATCAGATCAAGCAAGTGTGCCTGAACCTCATCATCAACGCGCTGGAACACATGCCTGCCGGGGGCCGCTTGACGATCAAAGGATGGGAAACTGAGACCCAGCAATGGATTTCTTTGCTGACAGCGGCAGCGGTATCTCCCCACAAAACCTGGAGAAGATTTTCGACCCCTTCTTCTCGACCAAAGAACACGGCACCGGCCTGGGGTTGGCCATCAGCAAAGAAATCATGAACCGCCATCAAGGCGATATTCAGGCCCGCAGCCAGATCGGCCAGGGATCCACCTTCACCCTCAACTTCCCGCTGATGGAATCCAAAGACGAAGGGAAACACGAATGGATCATCTAGACAAAGCGCGCGTTCTTGTGGTTGACGATGAACAAAATAATCGCACCGTGCTGGTACGCGGGTTGGAATTGCTGGGGTACGCCACCGCGAGCGCCGGAAATGGTCTGGAAGCCATTGCCTGTCTGCAGGCTGATCCGCCGGACGTGATGGTGCTCGATCTGAAAATGCCGCAGATGGGCGGCGAAAAAGTGCTGGAATGGATCCGCGCTCAGAACCTCGATCTGGCCGTGATCGTACTGACCGCGCACGCCACGCTCGAAAGTGCCATTGGGGCCGTCAAAGCCGGGGCAGTAGATTATCTGCTGAAGCCGCAAAAGATCTCTGAAATCAATCAGGCGATCCAGCGTTCTCTAAAACGCCGCGAGAGCACCCGGCAAAAAGAACAGGCTGTGGCCGCAGTGGAAAAGGCCCTGGCTCTCTTGAAAAATGATCCCGCAGACGCTGAACCCCTCTCAACCGCCGCCGTTCCCCAGCCCTGCTGGTCGTTGAACCCAGAAAATCGTTCCTTGACGATCTACAAAAATGCCAGCGGGCAAGAAATTCTCAAAACGGTCGAGCTCACCGAAGTGCAAATGAGCATTCTCGTTTTTCTCGAACACAAGCTGGGAAAAGTGGTCAGCAACAAAGAAATCGCCCAAGAAGCCCTGGGGTATGCCGAACTCAGCGAACTTGAGGCAGAACGCATCGTCCGCCCACACATTTTGCGGCTGCGCCGCAAGATCGAGCCGGAACCGGAGAACCCGCGGTATATCCGCGCCATTCGCGGCCGGGGCTACACCCTGGAACGCTGCCAAAGAATCTAGCCTGCAATTTAATTGCAATCCAATCGCAATGCCCCTGACCGCCTCAGCGCATAAGATGAGAACAGGTCAAAACTATTTCTTTCTGAACAGGAGCATTGAGATGTCATTCGATACAGGTAGTACCGGATTCATGCTGATTGCCACCGCTCTGGTCATGATCATGACCCCAGGTCTGGCATTCTTCTACGGCGGTCTGGTCGGACGCAAGAACGTGCTGGCGATCATGATCCAAAGCTTCGTCTCGATGGGCTGGACAACCTTTCTCTGGTGGGCATTTGGCTACTCGCTGGTCTTCAGCGGCGGACAGGGGGGGATCATCGGCAATTTTCAACATGCCTTCTTGATCGGGATTTCGCCCACACAGGCTTTTTCAGCCACCAATAACATTCCCCTGTTTGTCTTCATTGCTTATCAAATGATGTTTGCCATCATCACTCCGGCCCTGATCACCGGAGCATTTGCCAACCGCGTGCGGTTCCCGGCTTACCTGATCTTTTTAACCCTGTGGCTGACCTTCGTTTTACTTCCCGGTCGCTCACATGGTGTGGGGCGGCGGCCTCTTTGCCTCTTGGGGCGTACTGGACTTCGCTGGAGGTACTGCCGTACACGCCACAGCCGGTTTTGCCGCTTTGGCTTCCGTCTTATTCGTGGGCAAACGCAAGGTATTCGACAAAGGTCCGCACAGCATTCCGCTGGTAGCCCTGGGTACGGCCCTGCTGTGGTTCGGCTGGTATGGTTTCAACGCCGGCAGCGAACTGCACGTGGATAACATCACTGCCCTGGCCTTCATCAACACCGACATTGCCGCATCCATTGCTGCCCTGACCTGGCTGGCCATTGCCTGGATCACCGAGAAGAAGCCAAAATTCATCGGTTTGCTGACCGGTGCCGTGGCCGGGCTGGTCGCCATCACCCCCGCAGCCGGTTACGTTTCGATCACCAGTGCGGTCATCATCGGTTTTCTGGCCGGGGTGGTTTGCTACCTGGCTGTGCTCTGGAAGAACCGCAAACACCTCGACGATGCCCTGGACGTGTGGGGAGTACATGGGGTGGGCGGTGTTCTGGGCGTTATCTGCACCGGTATCTTCGCCTCTCTGGCCTGGAACCCCGCCGGTGCCAACGGCTTGCTGCATGGGAACGTCTCCTTCTTCTTGTTCGAAACCCTCAGCGCTGTCATCACCGCTACCTACTCCTTCGTCTTCAGCTATGCCGCTTTGTGGCTGATCAACAAGATCACCCCGGTCAAAGTGAGCGATGAAGAAGAAGAAGTTGGCCTGGATGCCTCTGAACACGGCGAAAACGCCTACGAACTGATCTAAAGAACAAAAAATTCACCTTCCCCTGTTTTCAGGGGAAGGTGAAACAATTCCTATCTAATTTTCAGCTCAAAAATCTACCACTTGGCGTAGTGTTCCTCTGCCCAGCCGATGAGGTCTTTAATCTCAAGTTTTTCGCCGGCATCGGTGATGGCCCAGCCGTTGTAGCGGCCAAACATTTGATGTACTTCACTCTTGATGACCAGCGCATCCGTCTTGGCAACGCGTTCAAAGAAGGGAGTAAAGACCAGTTCCAGACGGCCATCCGGGCTGACCATCCGCCACGGTTTCTTGTAATCGGAGGGGTCGAAAGTAAAGTCCACTTTGCCGAGCTTGTGCACCTTGCCCTCCAGAATGACGCAGTTCTCACTTGCAGCCGAGGTATCGCCAAAGCCGTACCCCAGGTTGAGACCAATGCGGCGCTTATCCGCTAAAAAGCCGGAAGCACTGGCCCACACCCAGTGTGAAGCATACTCCCATACACCGCGGCCCCAATCGAGATTGCCCAGAGCGGTCTCGGGGGTCAATTCAAAGCGCTGCCCGGCATAATCCACCCAGCCAGTGGCGGGCAGGCAGTTCAATTTGTGATTGTAGTAGAAGCGCTTGCCACGAATAGGGATCACGATGGTCATGGATTCATGATCTGGGGGCTGCGCCAGGGTAAATTCCGCGTTTAAAGCCGAACCGGCAAACCCCGGCCAGCGTACCGACACCGTCCGTTTGCCCGGCAAGGCTTCAAAGACCATCTTAAAATCGCCTTTTTCGTAGGAAGTTTTGCCAGCGGTTGCGGCCCGCGGCAGGTTCACGCCGCTGCCCAGCAGGGTTGAAACGGTCTGTTCTTTATATTCCCCAGTTTTGAAGTCAATGACGTAAGCAAAGATCATGCCCAGATAGCCAATGTTGCTGACCGTGAACGAGAAGAAGTGATCGGGGGTGGTAATGGCGTAATAATCCCAGATCTTGATGCGCATTTTCTGGAACGCCTTAAGCGTGTAAAAATGACTGTCTTCCAGATTGCAATCCAGTACCGGGAAGGGGGCCCAGCCGGCCTGGGTCAGGTTACCGTCCGCGTCGAGTAATTTTGCCGGACCTTTCAGCATGCGTTGTTCATCCATGAGAGCATCCTTTCGTAGCGGGTATTGTCCCTTCATTATAGCCCCCGGCTTAAAAAAATAGATACCCGCACAAGGGTATCTATTGAATTCGTCAGGTTCAGTTTAGATCAGGTCGAACAACCCGTGGACTTCCCCCATCGAGCGGTTGATGCGTAACTCGCTTTCGGTGGCATTCTCGATGATGCGGCGCATGATCTGATCAGCCACACTGCGATTGAGAGCGCGGTCATTGGCATCGCCGCTGAAAGTCAGCGGACGGCCCACTGTCATGGCATAAGGGCCGCTCAAGTACCAGTGGCCGACTTCCTGGCGCCCCCGCACCACGGACGGGATATGGTGTACGCGCTCGCGCTGGATGGCTACTCCCACGGGGATGACCGGGGCACCGCTGGCCAGGGCCAGGCGGGAGACACCGGTGTGGGCCTGATGGAAACCACCCTCGCTGGGGCAAATCTGCCCTTCCGGGAAGATCATCACTGTGTGGCCGGCACGCAGGTGCGCCAGCGCAGATTCCATTGCTTCTTCGTTGTTGCCCTTCCTGATGCAGATGTGCCCGGAACGGCGCAGATAAGTGCCCAGAATGGGTACCTGGAACATCAACTCTTCGATCATGATAAAAGATTGCTGGTGCAGCATGGAAGCCACGAAAAAGGGATCCCCGGTAGAAGGGTGATTGGCGGCAATGATCTTGGCTCCCTGCGGAAGTTCTACATGTCTCACTACATCGGTGCGCAGCAGCGTTCCTGCATAAGTACGCACTACTGGAACACTCACACCGTATAAAGCTATCTCAGAAAAGGTTGTCATTCTTCCTCGTTTCGTTTATTCAGATAGTCCAAGGATACCGGTAAAGTGCAAACCGCACATTGCCCAAAAGGCACATCCCGGCACTGCCATTAGGCATACTTCCATAGCCAGAAGGAACAGGGGGAATGGAGATTTCTGAGGTTTACAACCCCTGAACAGGAAGAAAGGTATGGGATGGAAAGGGAAACTAACGATCTTGCAAGGAGTCGAGGTAAGGCTGCAGCGTTTCGGCCCAGATCGCGTAGCCTGGAGCCAGTAAGTGAAGATGGTCGTTATTCAACTCGGCACGCAGGTCACCCCTGGCATCGACAAAATGCGAATACAAATCAATGAAGGTAGCCCCGTTTTTTTCGGCCAACTCCTGCAATTTGGCATTCAGACCGCGCACCCGGCTGGCATAAAGGTGTGCCCGCGGCAGCAGGGATTCGACAAAAACGCGCGTCTGAGGGGAATCTGTCTTGATCTTATCGAGCATTTCCTGGTACGTCGAAAGGATCATCTCGTCGTGGCGGTGTTCATACCAGGGCAGATCATTGGTGCCAATGAGCATGAAATCGCCTTTGGCTGGCCGCGGGTAATGCCATCGAGACGCTGCAAAGCACCCACGGTGGTATCCGCGTTGATACCGCGATTCCTGATCGGCAGCCCCGGGAAGAGCTCATCCCAGTTGCCGCCGGCAGTCAGGCTGTCGCCCAGGAAGGCAATATCCCCGGGCTGCAGCGGATGGGCAGCAAAGAAGCTGACCCGCTGCAGATAGTGGTGGCGACCAATCGTTTCAACTTCAACCCGGGTGATGGTGAACAGCACCAGGGTAGCAACCAGCATAACGAGCAAAAAGGCGAGGAACATACTTTGATTATACCTGAACCCGGCGCTATTCTTTCACGTGTTCCCCGGCGGGGAAGAAATTATTACACGTTTTGGGGTAATTGCTGCATACCCAGTAATAATCCCCTTTGTGCGGGCCGGCAGTGGCCGCGATCTTGCGCATGGGCGCCCCACAGTGGGTGCACAGCACCTGTTTGGCTGGCTGGGAGGATAGCGGCGGTGGAGTTGCCGCCGGGCGGGTCGCCCGCGCCGGGGCCGTGACAGCCGGCTGCGGTTCTGGTTCCTGAGGCTCTTCGGGGGTGGTGGGCAGATTCGCATAGGAGCGGATCGTTTGCAGCGGAGCCAACAAGTCAGCAGCCAGTTCCTGATGACTGTACTCGCGCTGATAACGAATGTGCACCAGGGGCAGCCCAACCGTGGCAAAAAGATGGTCAACGAAATTATCTCGCTCCTGGCGATCGGGTCGATCATGGCTGGCATCATCCAACTCGATGGCATAGACCGGCTGCATGCTCTCAGCATCGCACACCACAAAATCGACACTCTTGCGGCTGATCTTATTAAGTGCTGTCTGATAGACACTGCGGTCCGTGCTGGTAACCGCCAGCAACTCTGACAGCACCACCTTGGGGCAGATCATATATTTGCCGCGCAGGATGTCGCGGGCCTGCTGATAGAACTGATATTCCGCCGGGCTTAACGGACCCTTCAATCGATAGGGAAGAGGGGATGGCAATTTCTCTTCAAGATTGCCAGCAGAATTTTTGGATTTTTTTCTTCCAAAAATGCCGAACAGGCAACCTGGATTTTCGTTTAACGGCCGTTTTTCGCTCATGGAATCCTCAATGAAATTAATTTCTTTAACTATACACTTATTTTAAGATACAATACACTCCATGCCAACCATAGATCAATTAGTCGAACAGTTGCGTAAAGTATCTGACCCTGAGCTTGGCCGCAATATTGTCGAGCTTGGTATGGTCAAAGACCTTCAGATCGATGCGAAAGGTCTGGTATCGTTTACCCTGGCATTGACCATCCCCGGCTGCCCCATGAAATCGCAAATGGAACGTGATGCCCGGATGGCTCTTCTGGCCATGGAAGGCGTCAAGGATGTCAAGATCACCTTTGGCGCGATGAGTGAAGAAGATCGCCGCAAGATCCTGGGCAATAACCAGCAGCAGTTGCCCAAACTCAATGCCTTCAACAAAATCGATAAAGTGATCGCGGTGCTGAGCGGAAAAGGCGGGGTAGGGAAATCCTCGATCTCCGCATTACTGGCCTGTGCGCTGGCCCGCTCCGGCAAGAAAGTCGGCATTCTCGATGCCGATATTACTGGCCCTTCTATCCCCCGACTGTTCGGTTTGCCCGCCGGCGGTCTTAAAGGCAATGACATGGGCATTTTACCGGCCGTCACCCACACCCGGCATCAAGGTCATCTCGACCAATCTGATGGTTCCCAATGAGGACGCCGCCGTTATCTGGCGCGGCCCCATGATCACCGGAACCATCCAGCAATTCTGGCGCGAGGTGCTGTGGGGGTACGCTGGATGTACTGCTGGTGGACCTGCCGCCCGGTACTTCGGATGCCGCATTGACCGTCATGCAGACCATCCCGGTCAACGGCGTGGTGCTGGTGTCTTCGCCGCAGTTGCTGGCCAACATGGTGGTGCGCAAAGCGGATTCCATGCTCAAGCAGCTCAACATCCCTGTGCTCGGGGTAGTGGAGAACATGAGCTACTATCCGTGCCCGGATACCGGCAAGCAGCATCTGATCTTCGGCCCCAGCCACGCGGAAGAGCTGGCGAAAGCGGTGAACACCGACGTGGCCCTTCAACTGCCCATCAACCCGTCCATTGCGGAATTGGGAGATACCGGCCGCATCGAAGAAGCCACCCAGCCCGGACTCGAAAAAATTCTGGAACTCATCTAGGTCATGCAGCGTTTCGCGGTCGTCTCGGATATTCACGGCAATCTGCCCGCTCTGGAAGCAGTGCTGGCCGATGCCGCCAGACACCGCGTCGAAGAGGTGATCAACCTGGGCGACAACCTCTCCGGCCCGCTGTGGCCGTCCGAAAACCGCCCATTTTATGATGAAACAAGACTGGCTGAACGTGCAGGGCAACCACGACTGGAATTTACTCCATCGTGAACCCTGCCCGGCTCAGCCTGTCGGATTTAAATGCTTACCGCGCTTTGGATGAAGAGATCACCGCCTGGCTGGCGCCCCTGCCGGCCCGCGTGGAACGCCCGGAAGGCATTCTGGCCTTCCACGGCACCCCCACGATCCAGAATGCCTATCTGCTCGAAAGCATTGCCGATCTGCGCACCCACCTGGCTACCCCGAACGAGATCGATGCCCGCCTGGGAGAATTTCGGCCAGCCTGCTTCTGTGCGGACACTCACACTTTCCGCGCACGGTGCAGCACCGCGACATGCTGATCGTCTGCCCCGGCAGCGTGGGCTGCCCGGCCTATATCGACAACAACGGCTCCGGCCACGTCATCGAGACCGGCTCGCCGCACGCCCGCTACGCAGTGATCGAGCGTCAGGCCGCCGGCTGGTCCGTCGAGCAGATCGCGCTCCCGTACGACACCCCTTTCCGCGGTCAAAAAAGCGGCTGCCAACGGCCGCCCCGATTGGGAGATCGCCCTGCGCACCGGTTTCATGCGTGTGGGCGACGAAACTCCCAGCTTTCCGGGAATGTAAATAGAGAAAACACAGCCCCCCGTTTTGAAACGGGGGGCTGATCTTTTTTCACAATTCTTATGCCACTACCTGAGCTTCAGGCTCGGGTTCTTCTTTCGGGGCTTCGGCAGCCTTTTTGCGTTTTTCACGCTTCAAGACGATGTTCTTGCTCTTATCCACGTCGACCAGGATCGAGTCGCCTTCGTTGAATTCGTGCGAGAGCACGGCATCTGAGAGGCGGTCCTCGACTTTATCCTGAATCACCCGGCGCAGCGGACGGGCCCCCATCTCGGGGTCGTAGCCTTCAGTCGCCAGTTGATCGAGGGCGGCTTCAGAAGCGTGCAGGCTGATGTTGTGCTCCTGCATGCGTTCGGCCACCTTGGCCAGCTCGAGGTTGACGATGCTGTGCAGGTGTTCCTGATTGAGCGGGTGGAAAACAATCACGCCGTCGAGACGGTTGATGAATTCCGGGCGGAATACGTGGCGCAGCGAGTCGAGCAGCTTCTTGCGCATGTCGTCGTAATTCTGCTTTTCCTCTTCCTTTTCGTCGCGGGCCAGCGCGAAACCCAGATTACCCTGGCGGCGAATCTCTTCAGCGCCGATGTTGGAGGTCATCACGATGATCGCGTTGCGGAAATCCACTTTGTGCCCGCGGGCATCGGTAAGCTGACCCTCTTCCATGATCTGCAGCAGGATGTTGTGCGCCTCGGGGTGCGCCTTCTCGATCTCATCGAAGACCACGATGGAGTACGGGCGGCGGCGAATGGCTTCGGTCAACTGGCCGGCCTCCTCGAAACCGACGTAACCTGGGGGAGCCCCCACCAGACGGCTGACGTTATGCCGTTCCATGAACTCGGACATATCGATCTGCAGCAGGGCATCTTCACTGCCAAACATGAAGCGCGCCAGCGCTTTGGTCAGTTCGGTCTTGCCCACGCCGGTCGGGCCCAGGAACATGAAGGAGCCGATGGGACGGCGCGGATCTTTGAGGCCGGCACGGCCACGGCGCACTGCCTTGGAGATGGTATTGATGGCTTCATCCTGGCCGACGATGAACTTGCGCAGCTCGTCTTCCATGTGCAGCAGGCGCTCTGACTCTTCGGTGGCAAGCTGCATCAGCGGCACCCCGGTCCACATCGAGACCAGTTCAGCAATGTCGTTGGCGGTCACGACCGGGCTGTTGGAGCGGTCGAAGCTGGTACGCAATTTTTCGATCTGCTCTTCGAGCGAGGCTTCTTTCGAGCCCAACTCGATGGCATCATCATTGCGGCCGGTTTCGAGGGCCATGCTGCGATTGGCACGCACGTCCTTCAACTGGCTCATCAAGTCCTTGAAGGTCTGCGCGGCCGGGCTTTTGTACATGCGTACCCGCGAAGAAGCTTCATCGATCAGATCGATGGCTTTATCCGGCAGGAAGCGCTCGGTGACGTAACGGGAAGAAGAAAGGTGGGCCGCGGCATCGAGGGCTTCATCCGAGATCACCAGACGGTGATGCTCCTCGTAAGCCTTACGAATACCCTTGAGAATCTGGACCGTCTCATCCACGCTGGGCTCCACCACCACGATGGGCTGGAAGCGGCGCTCAAGAGCAGCATCCGACTCGATGTGTTTGCGGTACTCATCAAGCGTGGTCGCGCCGATCACCTGCAATTCGCCGCGCGACAGGGCGGGCTTGAGGATGTTGGCTGCGTCCACGGAAGAACCGGCGGAACCGGCCCCGACCAGCATGTGCAGCTCGTCGATGAAGAGAATAGCCTTGGAGGCCTTTAGCTCATCGATGACCCGTTTGAGGCGTTCCTCGAACTGGCCGCGGTACATGGTGCCCGCCACCAGCGAACCCACATCCAACTGCAAAACGCGTTTGCCGATCAAAGGTGCCGGGACGTCGCCTTCGATGATGCGCTGGGCCAGGCCTTCCACGATGGCAGTCTTGCCCACACCCGGTTCGCCGATCAGCGCCGGGTTGTTCTTGTTGCGGCGAGCCAGAATCTGGATCACACGCTCGATCTCTTTTTGACGCCCGACCACAGGGTCGAGCTTGCCTTCCTCGGCCAGCGAGGTCAGATCCGCCGCCAGTTGATCTACCAGCGGGGTCTTGGCGTCCTTTTTATCATCCGGTTTGAGCTGCGGAGCGCCGCCCGCGGTCGCAGGCAGATTGCTGTTCTCCTGCATCACGCGGCGCGTCTGCCGGCGCACCTGTTCCGGAGAGACGCCCAGTTTCTTGAGCACTTCCAGGGCCATGCCCTCGGTTGTGCGGGTCAGTGCCAGTAAAAGGTGTTCGGTACCAATGAACTGCTGCCCCAGAGCGCGGGCATCCTCAATGGAAAACTCCAGTATCTGCTGGGCCCCGGTGGAAAGCTCGATAATGCCGGATTCCTGCAAACCGTAGCCACTCATGTGATCGACCACCTCGCGGACCCGTTCAGGGGTCAGGCCCAGGTCACGCAGCGCGCGGCTGGCCACCCCGCCGTCCTCGACGATCAGGCCAATCAAAATGTGTTCTGTATTAATATAGGCCTGGCGCAGCCGCTCGGCCTCTTCATGCGCCAGCGAGAGCACTTTGCGCGCCCGCTGAGTAAAACGTTCCATGCCTGCCAAAGGATAATCCTCCTGAACCGCTTACGCTCTTTCTACCAGTAAACGAAAGAACGGAGAAATTATAAAGTTGGGGGAGTGTTCCCCCCGAAATATGATACTGACCATTTCGGTCAGGTTAATTCGATTTTACCAGTTTTTACCGCAAATTTCTCGTGCCCGACAATGTTCTTATACAACGCATATAGTTAACCCCCGTCCTCCGCCGGCGTTGCCCAGCAGAGGGAGAAATTACTGTCAGACAACTGATGGACTAATTCAGCAGATACGCCAGAATCCACTGGGTCGTGGCACGCAAAGCATCCGTGTGGGTGCGCTCGTAGTTGTGCGAGGCATCCACGCCCGGACCGATCAGCGCGACGGCCACATCGCCGCCCGCCCGCCAGCAGGCTTCGCCGTCCGAACCGTAGTAGGGGTAGATATCCACCTTATAAGCGATCCCGGCTTCTTCTGCCAGCCGGCGCAGCTTCTGGCTCAGCCCGTGATGATAAGGCCCGCCCGAATCTTTAACGCACAGCGTGGAATGGAACTCATCCGAGGTCTGACCCTCGCCGACCGCGGCCATATCCACCGCGATCAGTTCCTCTACTTCTGCCGGTATTCCGGCTGAAGCTCCGTGGCCCACCTCTTCATAATTGCTGACCAGCACGTAGGTGGTACGCTGCGGCTTGCGCCCGGCCTGGGCCAGCGCCTGCATGGCCGCGTAGATACAGGCCACCCCGGCTTTGTCGTCCAGATGGCGCGAGCGGACGAAGCCGTTGGTCACTTCCACGCGCGGGTCGAAGGCCACGTAATCACCCACCCGGATGCCCAGCGCTTCGGTATCCGCCGCGGTGAACACCCGTTCATCCAGGCGCACTTCCATCGTTTCTTCCGTGCGCGGGGTATCACTCAGTTTTTTGCCGTACACGTGAGTCGAAGCCGCCGTCAGCAAGATGCTGCCGCGGATGCTTTTCCCTTCAGCAGTGAACACCCGGCAGCCTTCGCCTTCAATGGTGTTCCAGGCGTATCCGCCCAGCTGGGTAAGCATCAGCCGCCCGTTGGGTTTGATCTGCTTGACCATGGCCCCCAGCGTATCCACGTGACCGGTCAGCGCGCACGGCGCTGCACTGCTTTCGCCAGGGAAGCGCACCAACAGCCCTCCCTTGCGGGTCAGACGCAATTCGGCACCGGGCAGCGCCGCAAAGGCGTCTTGCGCATAGCGGATGCCGGCCTCCGCCAACCCGGTGGGGCTGGGCGTGTTCAACAATCCGCTCAAGAACTCGATCATTCTGGCTTCATCGATCACGGGTAACGACATGAGAACCTCACTTCTCGAAGGAACGGCCTTCGAATTCACTGATTTTTCGACGCATCTCCGCGCTCACAGCGACGGAGGTCTTGGTGTGATAATCATACGCCACCAGCACGTTTTCAGCGGTGGCATAGACAACGTTCCCGTCCGCAGAGGTGATCGCATATTCCATCTTGACGCTCTTGGTGCCAATGTGGGTGATCCCAACCGAAACCACGACCGGGTCAGCGAACTCGATCGGCGCCAGATAGCGCACGTGCACATCCGCCACGATGAACGGTACCTCGAGAAAAGAACGGGCATCGAATAATTTCAGTTTGAGCAGGTACTGAAAACGCGCTGTCTCGATATAAGACAGGAACATTTTATTGTTGACGTGCCACTGGGCATCGATATCCCCGTAATTAACGGTAATGGGGAGAGAAAAGTGAAATTTATCCATTGCCAAATTATACTCGCCCTTGTCAAACGAATTTTACGCAGAATAAACGTATTTCATTTAATATAACTATTGCAGAAAAACGAATTATATGAGATAAATAAGGTATTATTACCTAAATTGTCTTGTAAGAGGTTAATAGAATGCAAATTACACGACAGGCCGATTATGCGTTGCGGGCGATGACCTATCTTGCCCAGCTCGACCCCACGCAGCGAGCAGCCACCAGCCAGATCGCAGAAAACAAGAAGATTCCCCCTTCTTTTCTGGCAAAGATTATCTCTCAATTATCCATTGCCGGACTGATCCATACTTCCCGCGGTGCACGCGGCGGGGTTACCTTAGCCCGACCCGCCGGTGAGATATCGATACTGGAAGTGATCGAAGCCATTGATGGCCCCATCGCCCTGAATGAATGCACCGTTTCTCCAGAAGGCTGCCCCTTTTCGGGGGACTGCCCCATTCATGGACTCTGGTGCGATACTCAGGCTGAACTGGTCGAGAAACTACGCAGTACCACCTTCGATACCTTAGCGAAATAATTGCCTGCCTCCATCAGGCCAGATTCAAAGAAAAGAGGCGCAATGTCTGACGGCACACCGATCAACCGCCAATGGGTTTTGTCATTAAAGGACGGCAACGTGGTCATCGATTGGGGCGATGGCCTGTTTCAGGACGTCCGGGCCGGTGATTTCATCAAAGTGAAGGAATCCGAGATCAGCCACCATACGCTCAACGAAGAACTTGATCTGCTGATCCGCGTCGGGCGGGTGACGTCTTATACGTCGACGACCGTGTTCTTTGCCAGTTTACCTGAACGACCGCAGCGTACCATCGATTGAAATGAATGATCCCTGTTCCCCTCCGGTCTGAACTGGAGGGGATTTTTTTGTGAGAATTCCATGCCTACTTTATCGCGCGCCAAACTGAATTTCAACGTCGGCCTGTTTTCGTTCAGCCGGCTGGCCATCAACACCTCTTTGCGGATGGTCTATCCCTTCATTGCCATCTTTGCCAGCGGCATGCACGTGGATGTCAGCATGATCTCGCTGGCACTGGCCATTTCGATGATCACCAGTGCCGCAGCTCCCTTTTTGGCGCCCATCGCCGACCAGCGCGGCCGCAAATCGGGCATGCTCATCGGGCTGCTGATCTATCTGGCCGGCGTGCTGGCGGCCGCCCTGTTCCCCAGTTACCTGACCTTTCTGTTTTCCATTTTGCTGGGCAACCTGGGCAATAATCTCTTTGCCCCGGCACTGCAGGCCTATCTGGGCGATCACGTGCCCTACGAAAAACGCGGCCTGTACCTGACCATCACCGAAATTCCCTGGGCCCTCTCTTTTATCTTAATGATCCCGCTGATCGGCGTCATGCTGACCCACCTGACCTGGTATTCCCCCTTCTGGCTTCTGGCCGGGCTGGCAGTACTGATGTTCGTGCTGATCGCCGTCTTTGTGCCCTCGGACCGCCCCGCTTCAGCGGAGGCAATGACCTTCTTTGCGGATATCAAGAAAGTACTGACCAGCCGCTCCGCGCTGTTCGGAATGGTCATGGGATTTTTGATCGTGGCCGGCAACGAAGTGGTCAACGTCGTCTTCGGGGTGTGGATTCAGGATTCATTCGGACTGGAAATCGCCGCTTTAGGGGCCGCCTCTGCCATCATTGGCTTCTCGGAACTGACCGGAGAAGGCATCACCGCCTATCTGGCCGACCACCTGGGCAAGGAACGGGCCGTCACTCTGGGATTGATCTTGAGCAGCCTGGCAGTGATCACTCTGCCCTGGCTGGGACGCAGTGAAGTCGGCGCCCTGATCTGGCTCTTCCTTTTCTACTTCACCTTCGAGATCATGGTGGTCAGCTCTTTGCCGCTCATGACCGAGGTCATGCCAGCCGCCCGGGCTACCATGATGGCCCTGTTTTTGGCCGCCCTTTCCCTGGGCCGTGCCGCCGGTGATCTGCTTGCCCCCACTCTCTACCAGACCGGCTTCTGGCTGAATGCTGCTGCCTGCCTGGTCTTCAACGTGCTGGCCTGGGTGGCGCTGTCGCGGGTGAAACTGCCCTCCTCTCAAAAAGAACCGCCGCTTTCAGCCGGCGATTAACTTCCTTTTCGGCGCCCCGGTGAACCCTCGCATGACACCCTGGATGCTGTCAAAAATCCTCTCCCTGCTCTTCTTCGGCGGATCGACTTTTTTCGTCACCCGGCTCCTGCCGCCGCGCTCGCTGCGCCTGGTACTGGCCCTGCTGGTCATCGCCGAGCTGGTTCTGCCCTTCACTGAATTGAAAATGGAGTTGTTCTCGGTTATGGGGATGACTTTTATGTTTAGATGAATGTTTGCTTTTCACCCTGTTGGGCATTGTGATGGGGCTGGTCTTTCGCCCCGCCCCTCAACCGGGCGATGAAACTGACTTGTGAAATAAGCTGGTCCAGTTCCCGCACTTCCACTCTGGTAAGCCATCAAAGGAATAACCCCAGCAAAAAAGCCGCCAACCCCAGAGTGGCGCTCAAATAGATGCCGCGCATGGCGTTCCGCTGCACCCGTTCGGCCTGCGAGCGGTACAGGCGCACGGCGAAAAAGGCAACCAGCCCATCCATCAGCAAAATGCAGACCGCGTAACCCCACCCCAGCAGGCGCAGGAACATGGGGAGCAGACTCAGCAGGATCACGAGCCCCCATAAGACCAGCGAGACGCGCAGCGCAAACCGCTTGCCCTTCAGGATAGCAATCGAGCGGGAGCCGCGCTTTTGATCGCCCTCCCGATCCAGCACGTCGCCGGCGATCTCTTCCCCCAGATCAAGAAAAAAGGCCATCAGGCTGAAGATCCAGACGGTCAGGCTGCCGCCCGCGCCGACGCTGACCGCGCCAAAAAGGAAGGTCAGCCCCACGCAGGTACTGACCAGCAAATTGCCCGGCAGCCCGGTCTGTTTACCGCGCCAGTTGTAAAGCACGCCGATGACCCAGATCGCGAGCGCCAGCAGCAGCGTTTCGCCGTTGAGGAGCCAGGCCGCGCCCAGCCCCAGCAGGGTGGCGATGCCCGTCAGCAGCAAAGCCTCCGCCGGGCGCACAGCCCCGGAAGGAAGCGGCCGCTCCGGCGCGTTGACCCGATCCACTTCCAGATCGAAGTAATCGTTGAGCACCAGTGCCGTCCCGGCCAGCATGAAAATGCTGAGAAAGCCCAGCCCCATTGCGCGCACGGAAGGCAGCCGCCCCAGGGCCAGAAGTTGGCCGGTCAGCACACATACCCCCGACGCCACCGAGAGGTCCGGGCGGAATAAGCGCAGCATTCCGCGAAGTTTTCGAAAGTTCATATGCGTAAATTTTACCCATCTTGAAAGCGAATGGCAATCGCATCCGCGGCTCTCGGCTATAATAACTGCATGACCTCTCTTCTCATTCACTCAGCGGCCCAACTGCTCACCCTGGCGGGTTCCCCCCAGCGTGGAAACGAACTGGGCCGCATTTCCATGCTTAATGATGGTGCCGTACTCATCGAAGACGACCGCATTGCTGCCGTCGGGCCGAGCGACGAACTGCTGCAGCGCTACCCACACGCGCCGCGCCTCTCCGCCGAGGGGAAGGCGGTCCTTCCCGGCCTGATCGACCCGCACACGCATCTGATCTGGGCGGGCGATCGCGCGGCTGAATTCGAGATGCGTCTGCAGGGAAAAACCTACATGGAGATCATGGCCGCCGGCGGTGGCATCGCCTCAACCGTCCATGCCACCCGCACGGCGGGGAGCGCGGCTCTGCTGGCGCAGACCCGCGCCCGCGCAGAAGGGCTTTTTCGTAATGGCACGACGACTGCCGAAGCCAAGACCGGCTACGGTCTGGAACTCAATTCTGAGCTGAACCAGATGGAGCTGCTGCTGCAGCTCAACCGCGAGGGCCCGCTCGAGATCGTACCAACCTTTCTGGCGGCCCACGCCATTGCCCCCGAATATCAGGAGCGCCCCGACGAATATACCGACCTCATCTGCACGCAAATGCTGCCCGCACTCAAAGTCTGGTGGCCACAGCACGCCCCTGAGCAGCCGCTGCCTTTCGTGGACGTTTTCTGCGAAGAGGGGGCCTTCAACCTGGCCCAGACGCGCCGCATCCTCACCGCCGCCCAGAAGCTGGGTTTCCCGCTCAAACTGCACGTGGACGAATTCGCCAATCTGGGCGGAGCCACCCTGGCAGCCGAACTGGGAGCCACGACAGCGGACCACCTGGTCAAGACCTCCGGCGCGGATATCCGCGCGCTGGCAGCCAGCGAGACGGTGGCCGTGGCCCTGCCCTGCACCCCATTTGGACTGGCACAAGCAGAGTACACTCCGGCGCGGGAAATTTTGGCTGCCGGCGGTCTGCTAGCCATTGCCTCCGACATCAACCCGGGCACGGCCTGGTGCGAGAGCATGCAGTTCGTGATTGCGCTGGCCTGCCGGATGCTCAAACTGACCCCGGCGCAGGCAGTTGCCGCCGCTACCATCAATGCCGCGGCAGCCATCCACTGCCAGGATCGCCTGGGGTCGCTGGAACCCGGCAAACAGGCCGACCTGATCCTGCTTTCCGTGCCTGACTACCGCCACCTGGCCTACCGCTTCGGCGGCAATCTGGTAGATACCGTGATCAAAAAAGGGAAAGTTTATCCCCGCTAGAGCCGTGACAAAAAATCATTCGAAACGAGCCCGTTCATCATGATCAATTTAGAAGAAGCCAAAAAATGGTATCAGAACGCCGATGCGGTGCATGATTTTGCCCACATCGAGCGCGTTTATCGCATGTCGGAGCGGCTGGCCCGCGCGGAAGGCGCTGATCTCGAGATCGTGCATGCGGCCGCGCTGCTGCACGATGCTGATGGCACCACCCCGGGCAGCGCTGCCCGGCTGGAACATCACCTGCGTTCGGCCGCCTTGGCCGGAGAAGTGCTAAAAAAAGAAGGCTGGCCCGAAGACCGCATCGCGGCCGTGCAGCATTGCATCCGGGCACACCGCTACCGCGACGACCGCGAACCGCCGGCCACGATCGAGGCCAAGTGCATCTTCGACGCCGACAAGCTCGACGTTCTCGGGGCCATTGGGGCCGTGCGGGTCAGCCTGTACGCCGCCCTGGCCGGCATGCCGCTCTACGCGGAACCCTCTGCCCATTTCTCGAAACCGGCAAAGAGATGCCAGGGGAACCGCACAGCGCTTACCACGAATACCTTTTCAAGCTGCGCAACGTGGAAAAACGCCTCTACACCGCGACCGCCCGCCAGCTGGCGCGCCAGCGCAGTGAATACCTCAAAGAATTTTTCATTCAGCTCATGGCTGAGATCAACGGAGAAAGATAAACATGGATCCTCACTCTGAACCCACCCTTGCCCAGGTGATCGCCTGGGCGAAAACCGCCGGTGAACTGGTGCGCGCCAATTTCAACAAGCCCCACACCATTGGCTACAAAGGGGAAGTGGACGTGGTTACCGAAAGCGACAAGAAATCCGAGGAGTACCTGCTCGGGCAACTGGCGCAGACCTTCCCCCACCACGCCATCCTGACCGAAGAAAGCGGCGAGCACGCCGGCGAAAGCGACCACCTCTGGATCATCGATCCGCTTGACGGCACAGTCAATTACGCCCATCGTTTGCCCATCTACTCCATCTCGATCGCCTACCAGCTGCGCGGACAGCTGCAGCTGGGCGTGGTCTACGATCCCTCCCGCGACGAATGTTTCAGTGCCGAGCGCGGCCGGGGAGCGTTTCTCAATGGGCAGCCACTCTCGGTTTCTGGGGCCACCCAGCTCATCCAGACCCTGATGGTGACCGGCTTCCCCTACGACCGCCAGTCTGAAGATTACTTCCGCTCACTGCGCCTCTTCGGGCACATCACCTCGATCACGCAGGGAGTGCGCCGCCTGGGCTCGGCCGCGCTGGACCTGTGTTATGTGGCTGCCGGCCGCATGGATGCCTATTTCGAGCTTTCCATTCACCCGTGGGATATCGCTGCCGCGGCCCTCATTGTGCAGGAAGCCGGCGGCAAGGTCACCGACATCCACGGCGAGGCCCATTTCATGAAAGAACCTTACTCCCTCATTGGCTCCGCCCCGGGGGTGTATGCTGCTCTGCTGGCTGAACTCGAGAAGACCCGCTAGAAGCGGGCCTTTAACTTTTTTTCAGAACAAAGGGGGCTTTTGCCTACTTTATTTTTCCCCACACGTAAAAGCAGGCAATGATGCCCACGGCAAGGGGGGTGGCATAGAAAAGCTGACCCGGGATCGGAATGAACCCGACGAGGATCACCGAATGAGCAAAAACGCGCAGGTGCACGAGCAGAACCGTGAGAGCGATTGCTGCCGCGAGAATACCCAGAGTCGCCGCGATACGGCCCACAGATCGCAGCCCGGTATCCCCAGCCGCGGGATGTTTCCTCAATGCCACCCACCAACCAATGCCAACGCCAAGCAAGACCAGCCCGATCCCCGTAAAGACCAGGGAAGAAACAAGGAAAGTGCCGCGATAATAACGGCCTCTGGAAAGGATCGCTTCATAGAAGTTGTAGGCGGTGATAGCTGCCCCCGCCAGCAGCAAGAGGATGGCAAAAAAACGTTTCATCTCAACATTTCCCTTCTGAGGTGCCGGTATGGTTGCCCTGATGAAATTATAGCAAGCCCTGCTTCACAGCAAAAACCAAATAGAGGCCCCCATTTTTGAACTGCCGGGGCCCTGTCATTCGCATTCAGCGGGTAATTTCGGTATAATTTCGTTACAAAAATGATCTTTGCAGTGGAAAATCACACTTGAATCGAGGATATCTCATGTCAGAAAAAGTCTTTACGCAAAAACGATGGAGCCTGGCAGATCTCTACCCGACCATCGATGGCCCAGAAATGAAGCGGGATTTTGCCGCGCTGGAAGAAAAAGTGGCCGCTTTCGAGAAGATGCGCCCGCAGTTGACCGATTCCATCCCCCCTGGCAGCCTTCATGGACGTGATCCATGCGCTCGAAGGCATCTACACCCTGGCCATGAAACTGGGAGCTTACCCTGAACTGCTCTTCACCGAAGACACCCAGTCGCAGGTCGCCATGTCACTGATGGGCCGTGTTCAGCAGGTGACCGCTGACGTCGAAAACCGCACCCTTTTCTTCAGCCTGTGGTGGAAGGAACTCAACGATGAGAATGCCGCCCGCCTGATGAAAGATTCCGGCGACTACCGTTACTGGCTGGAAGAAATGCGCCATTTCAAACCGCATACCCTCAGCGAAGCCGAAGAAAAGGTCATCAACATCAAGAACGTGACCGGCGTCAACGCTCTGAATACCCTTTACGATACCCTCACCAACCGCTACACCTTCAAAGTGGAAGTGGACGGCGAGATGAAAGAAATGACCCGCGGCGAACTGATGATGTACGTCCGCGAGGCCGACCCCGACCTGCGCGCCCGCGCCTATCAGGAACTGTACCGCGTCTTTGGCAGCGACGGCGCCATCCTCGGACAGATGTATCAGACCATCGCCCGCGACTGGCACAACGAAGAAGTGGACATGCGCCGCTATACCAGCCCGATCTCGGCCCGCAATCTGGGCAACGATCTGCCGGATGAGGTAATCAATACTCTGCTCAAGGTCTGCGAGGAGAATACCGGTACCTTCCAGCGCTTCTTCAAGCTCAAAGCCAGGCTGATCGGCATGAAAAAGCTGCGCCGCTATGACATCTATGCTCCCGTTGCCAAATCCGACAAGCGCTATGATTTCAAAGCCGCCCAGGAGAAGGTCTTCGATTCCTTCCGCCAGTTCGATCCGCGCTTCGAGACGCTGGCCAAACGCGTCTTCAACGACGATCATCTCGATTCTGAGGTGCGCAAGGGCAAACAGAACGGCGCTTTCTGCGCCACCATTCTGCCCAGCCTGACCCCGTGGGTACTGCTCAACTATCAGGGCAAAGCCGATGACGTTTCGACCATGGCCCACGAACTGGGCCACGCTATCCACTCCATGCTGGCCGAGCAGCATACCCTGTTCACCCAGGGCGCTTGCCTGCCCCTGGCCGAGACCGCCTCGACCTTCGGCGAGATGATGCTGGTCGACCGTCTGCTTTCTGAAGAAAGCGACGAGGGCGTCCGCCCGCGACCTGCTCTTCCGTCAGATCGACGATGCCTATGCCACCATCCAGCGCCAGGCCTTCTTCGCCCTCTTCGAAAAGAAAGCCCATCAGATGGTCATGGACGGGGCTTCTGTGGATGAAATGGCTGCCGCCTACCTGGAGAACCTCAAGGAACAGTTTGGCGATGCGGTCGAGATCAGCGACGAGTTCAAATGGGAATGGGTCTCCATCCCGCACATCTACCACACCCCGTTCTACGTGTATGCCTACGCCTTCGGGCAGCTGCTGGTCTTCGCCCTGTACAAACAGTTCAAGGCCGAAGGGGATTCCTTCAAGCCACGTTACATCAAACTGCTGTCTGCCGGCGGCTCCGAAGCCCCCATGCAGGTGCTGCGCGATGCGGGTATCGACGTCAGCCAGGCTGCCTTCTGGCAGGGCGGCTTTGACGTCATCAGCGGGCTGGTCGATCAACTCGAGAAGATCACAAAATAACTATCATAACGACACGACAAACCGCGGATTTCTCTCGAAATCCGCGGTTTGTATAAAACTATATTTTAGAGAAATCTGGAGTGTAATCCACCTTTAGAGAATTATCTCTTTTTCCTCCAAGTAAGACTCGAAATTCTTTTTCTCGCTTCATCCTGGTTATTGTAATTGAACTTTTCTCTTTAATTTTCTCTATGTCCTCAGGAAAAAGAAAAGCAAGTTCAGTTTTCTTCAGGTCCACTTCATCATTTTGACGTTTCTTTCTTAAGCAAACAACTCCTAAAATTGGTCTTTTTCCATTGCCCGTCTTTTTTGCCAAATCATTAAGATCACTGCGAATATCTCCTAAATTCCAACTGTAATAATTATCTTTTAAATTTGATCTTTCCACCCGATACATTAGAAAGAGGACAAAATCATTTCGGTTATTCGTCGTAAACTCATATTCCTGCCGACTTTCACCAATGTTAATCAATGCAGGCTTTATATGCTCTCGAAAAAGATATACAAGAGCAGCTCCGTAATAATGATCTGACTGATTTAAATTTGTCATATAACCCTCCTTTTTTATTATTATACAAGATCTGAATGCTATAATTTGAGCATGGAGACCATTCTTTCAGACACCAATCTGGATATTCAGCGGCTTAGGGTATCGAAAATTCGCAGCCTGAGCCCGCTGCAGAAAATGGAATTACTTTCTCAGATGAATCAAAGCGTTTTGCTGCTGGCCCAATCTGGCCTGCGTCGCCAATACCCCCAGGATTCTGAAGAGAGAATCCATTTTCGTCTGGCTTGCCTGCGTCTGGGGAGAGAATTGGCGGAAAAACTATATTCTGCTGGGTAACCGTGGAAAACTCGCTTCCGGAACCGCTTGCCATCACTCAAAAAGTCACCCTTGTATTCGATGAACTGAATATTCCTTATTTCATCGGCGGCTCATTTGCCTCGGCTTTTTATGGAATTCTTCGAGCAACAATGGATATCGACCTGATCGCCGACATCAAAATCGATCACATTCCCCTTTTAGTCGATCGTTTGCAAAATGAGTTTTACATCGATTCTTCTATGATTCAGGACGCGATTACTCATCAAAGCAGTTTCAATCTGATCCATCTGGCAACAATGTTTAAGGTTGACGTCTTTATTCTCAAAGACCGGGAGTTCGAACAACAGCAATTTACTCATCGTCAAAAGTATCCCATTGGCGAAAAAAATCCGGATTATTTCTTTTTTACCTCACCAGAGGACATTATTCTGGCAAAGCTGGGGTGGTTTAAAGCAGGAGGAGAGGTTTCAGAAAAACAATGGAATGATATTCTTGGCGTTCTGCAAGTACAGTCCGGTCACCTGAACGAGCAATATTTGCTTCAATGGGCCAAGAAATTAGACTTATTTGATCTCTATCAACGGGCAGTTAACCAAGCAAAGCTTTCCTGAAAGAATGAGCCTTCTTCTTTTTCGCTCGCTTTTCAATTTATGGTATATTTTAAATTCAGAGTCCATCCCCCCATTGGAGCCGTTCATGTATTTTGCAATTGAAGGTGTGATAGGCGTAGGCAAGACCACCCTGGCGCGCATGCTTCAGCCCGAGTTCGAGGCTGAACTGGTGCTGGAAGTCTTCGAGGAAAACCCTTTTCTCAGCAATTTCTACGGCGACCGCGCCCGTTATGCGTTCCAGACCCAGATCTTCTTTTTGCTCAGCCGCTATCATCAGCAGCGGCGCAACATCAGCGACCGCCTGTCTGACGTCAAAGCCATTATCAGTGATTATACGTTCGAGAAGGATGCCCTTTTTGCCCGCGTCAACCTGGCCGGGGACGAGCTCGAGATGTACTACCGCGTGCAGGAAGCCCTGGCCGAAAAAGTGGTGCCGCCCGATCTTTTCGTTTATCTGCGCGCCAACACGGATACCCTCATGAAGCGCATTGCCTTGCGCGACCGCCCGTATGAGCGCCAGATGGAGCGCAGTTACATCGATCAACTTAACCGTTCGTATGAAGATTTCTTCATGCACGCCCCGCAAAACACCCCGGTACTGGTGATCGAGTCGAGTGAGATGGATTTCGTCAACAATCCCGCCGACTACCAGATCATCCTCAACCGTATCCGGGAAGCTCTGAAGCTGGCCCCCTTCCAGCCGCAGCTCCCCATTTCTTAGGCAGGCAATCTATGCGCGTAACCCGTGAACTCCTCCTCAATCTGGCCCAGGAACAGGCCAACAAAATGGCCGCCAAAGACCCCAGCATCCAGTGCATCTACCTGGTGGGCTCCCTGCTGGGAGAAACTGCCTTTCTGGGAGGAGTGACCGACATCGACCTGGTGCTGGTGCACGATCACCCCGTGCCGCAGCCACGTGAGATCGTGCGCATCAACAGCGAAGTGCATCTGGATATTGCGCACCTGCAGGATACCGTTTACGATCCGCCGCGCCGTCTGCGCGAGGACGCCTGGATCGGCGGCTCGCTGGATGTGGGCCCGCGCATGCTTTTCGAGCGCTATCACTGGTTCGACTTCGTCCGGGCCAGCGCATGTGCCCAGTACTGGCAAAGTGAACACCGCATGGCACGCGCCCGCGGCTTTGCTGCTGCCTCCCGCCGCGCCTGGCAAACCCTGGTCGACGAGAACCCACAGGGGCTGAAGCGCACCCAGCTTTACCTCGACGCGCTGCGCGACTGCGCCGATTCTCTGGTCGTGCTCGACGGCCTGCCGCTCAGTCCGCGCCGCTTCATGCTCGATCTGCCCGAACGCATGCGCGAGCAGGATCTTTCGGATTTTACTGGCCTGTTCGTGGCGCAATTTGCCAACGATTCGGTCTCAGAAGAACAGCTCGAAAAATGGCACAGTCAGTGGCTCGAAAGTTACGACGCCCTGAAAGGCAGCAAAGATGCCCCTGTCAAGTATTGCTCCACCCGCCGCAACTACTACGAGAAGGCCATCGAAGTACTGGCCACGGACCATCCCGCGGCGGCGCTGTGGCTGCTGCTGACCACCTGGACGGAGATCGCCGCCTTCCTGCCCAAATCCGCCCCGGAATACAAAAACTGGCAATCCTTCCTGCGCGTGCTCGATCTGGATAGCAAAAATATGCCTGAACGCATCGAATCCCTCGATTCTCTGCTGGACCGCGTCGAAACCACCCTCGATCAGGTGGCTGCCGAGAGCGTATAAAGTTGTGGATAACCCGGTAAAAACTGTGGATAAACGGGCTAAAATGTGGAAAACTCTTCTTTTTCTCCATTGAAATCGTGGAAAAAACCACAGTGAGGTTGAAATCAGCGGGGAGAAAAACGACGTTTTTCTCGCGAAAACCCTTGTTTTCAACAAGAACAAAGTTTTTCCACAACTTATCCCCAGCAGAAGGGAAGGTTTTCAAAGGGCCCATTTCTTGAAAGCGGGTGCTTTTGAAGTCAAATCAGCAGATTTTTTCTTCCCTCAGGCAAGTTATCCACATTTCCACACCCCCTACCAATACTACGATACTGATTAACCCTATAAAGAGAATAAGTTAATTAAGCAGAATTCCACAGCCAGTGCCCAGTAACAAAGCAGTGGAAAACTGGTAGCTTGAAACGGTATTTAAATTCTTGTACAATTTGCATAGATTTTGGAATATTGCGCTCCTTGTTGTTACTTCAACAGGTCACACACCGAAAGGGAGAGAAACAATGGATGTCATCAAGGTAAAGGCAAATTCTAGAACGGCTGCAGTTGCGGGGGCCATTGCTGGGGTTATGCGTGAACACAAACATGCGGATATTCAAGCAATCGGCGCAGGGGCCGTGAATCAGGCTGTCAAAGCTCTGGTTCTGGCAAAGGGATACCTGGCTGAAGACGGAATCCCCATCGTCTGTATCCCTGAGTTCGTGGATGTCGAGATCGACGGAAAGGTTCGCACGGCAATCAAGCTGGTTATCGATCCTAAAGAGTAAATCGTGACACCCGAAAAAATACAGGGCAGAGAATTCTCTGCCCTGTGTTGATTTAACGCCAGAAAAACGGATTAATATTGATCGACTTCTTCACGAGCAAAGACCACTTCTTCTTTGCCCGTCAGTTTTTCATTTACTTTGGTGGCGATCAGGTCCAGATGGCGCGAATGCTCGACGAAATCCAGATCGTCTGCCGGCACGGTCAGGATGGGGCACAGAGTGAAATGCTGAATCCAGCTCTCGTACAGATTATTGAGATTGTCGAGGTAGGCCGGGGAGATGGAACGTTCATAGTCGCGGTTGCGCAAAGCAATGCGGTGGATCAGGGTGTCAACTGAAGCACGCAAATAAATGACCAGGTCGGGCGGGGTGAGCGTGTCGGCCAGAGTGAGATAAAGGGAACGGTAGGTCTCATAATCGCGTTCGGCCATGTTGCCCTGAACGTAGAGATTACGGGCAAAGACCTCGGCATCCTCATAGATGCTGCGGTCCTGAATGACGCTGCCGCTGGAGCGCAGCAGGTCGTGATGGATTTTGAGCCGGTGAGTCAGGAAGAAGATCTGGCTCTGGAAGCTCCAGGCAGGCATGTCGTGATAGAAATCCGCCAGATACGGATTTTCGGTCACGGGTTCGTAGAAGGGTTCACAATCAAGCCGCGGACTGATCATTTCCACCAGGGTAGATTTACCCACCCCAATGTTGCCTGCCACTGCAATAAATTTCTTCATGTTCGCCTCATGGATATAAGTATAGTACATTCGTCCCGCAGACAACAAAAAAGACAGCCTTTACCGCTGTCTTTTTTGCTGCATTCATTGAATCGACTAGGCAGGCTGAGCGGCGCCAGTGGGGCACACGTCCGCGCAGGAACCGCAATCCTTGCACAGAGCCGGGTCGATCACGTACTGGCTTTCGCCAGCAGAAATGGCGCCTTCGGGGCATTCCGCTTCGCAGGCACCGCAGCTAATGCAATCGCTGGTGATCTTGTAGGTCATTTTGAATACATCCTTTCATGAAAGGTAGAAAATTTTCCGTAAAAAAGAATAGCACAACCGTGAATCTGCGTCAATAGCCATAATTATTGAATAAAATGATAAAAAATACCCGATTAAACTCCTGAATGATTTGGTGCGGCATTCTGCGCTTCCCTCTGATATAATCCAGCCTAATTTATGGGAAAAGAAGAAAATCGATTCTGGGCTTTTCTGCGCGGATTGGCACCTGCTGTACCGGTGGTCATGGGTTACCTGCCCATTGGCTTTGCCTACGGCGTGCTGGCCATCAACGGCGGGCTGACGGTCTTTGAGACCGTGGCCATGTCGGTGATCGTCTATGCCGGCTCGGCGCAGTTGATGGCGGTCAGCCTGTTCGAGGCGGGCATCAATCCTTTTTCGATCATTGCCACCACCTTCATCGTGAACCTGCGCCACATGCTCATGTCCGCTTCGCTGGCCCCCTATCTGGAGCGCTGGCGCAAGGGTGAGGTGGCCGCGTTTTGCTACGAACTGACCGACGAGAGCTTTGGCGTCCACAGTCTGCGCTTCGAACGCGGAGAAACCGCCCCGCACCAGACCCTGTCCATCAACCTGACCTGCCAGCTGGCCTGGATCGCCGGGACGGTGTTGGGAGCGCTGGCCGGAGGGCTCATCCGCGACGTGAAACCCTTTGCCCTCGATTATGCTTTGCCGGCGATGTTCATTGCCTTGCTGGTGCTGCAGATCAAGAATCGCCTGCATTTGCTGGCAGCGCTGGCAGCGGCTGCACTTTCACTGTTCTTCTGGCTGGGCGGGGTGACCCAGTGGAACGTGATCCTGGCAACGATTTTGGCCGCGGCGCTGGCGGCGGGAGTGGAAACATGGACCAAACGCACGTCCTCCTGACCCTCATTGGCATGGGGGCGGTCACTTATCTGCCCCGGTTGCTGCCCGCCTGGTTCCTGCGCGGACGCGAGCTGCCGCCGTTTCTGGTGGCCTGGCTGCGCTACGTGCCGGTGGCCGTGCTGGCGGCGCTGCTGCTGCCTTCACTGCTCGTGCAGGACGGGCAACTGAATTTTCACTGGGAGAATCTCTACCTGTGGGCGGCGCTGCCGTCCATTCTGGTGGCCAGGAAGACGAAGAACATGTTCGCCACCGTCCTGACTGGCATGGTGCTGGTGGCCCTGGCCCGGCTGCTGCTGGGTCTGTGAAAAAGAAGCCAATTTACGCCGTCAATTCTTGACAGTCTGGCGGCATGGGTTATAATAGATTCGCTTTCCTCGTTAGCTCAATCGGCAGAGCGGGCGGCTGTTAACCGCTAGGTTCGAAGTTCGAGTCTTCGACGAGGAGCCTTTGAAAGACACTCGGCTTATCATTCTGAGTGTCTTTTGTTTTAACAATTTTCATGTCATAATGTATAAAGATTTGTGATTGGGGAAAATGAATGCTCAGGCATCAGAAATATCCAAAAGTAAATATCCAAAAGGCTTGAACATTATCTCGCTAGGTTCAACTCTTTAAAAAGGGCAGACGTCCGAGTCTTCGACGGGGTGCCTTTTACCCTAAAATAATTAAATCAAAAACCTTCTCTTTTTATTACATCTAATAGAGATTATTCCAGCATGTATTTGAAAAGAAAATATTTTCACCGTTATTTCTTAAAGGAGTGAAACGATGCCGATGGTTCCCAAAAAGAAAATCAACATTCTTGTGACTTACTTAATAGTACTGGGACTTCTGTTCACTGGGCTGGCGTTTTTTATAACAAAGATACAAACTGACCTAGAAGAAATTCCCTTTGGCAGTTTGCTCATCTGGGAAATAGCCGCTGCTGCTTTCTCTGTTTATGCTCTGGTGAAACCCTGGGAATGGGAAAAGAAGTATTTCTCATCGGAGGCTAAATTTAAAATGACTCCTCAATCAATCAATAGCCAACTGATATTAAATTGTTTTGCTAATTTCGTTCTTCCTTTTTTTATGGGGCTGATCCTCATATTTTGGGGATTGTCATTTATCCATTATTTATTCTTTGCCCTGGCATCATTTGTAGATATTTTGGCGTGGAGAATTTATATCCTGAGAGCGAGACAGGGAAGTATTGTCAACCAGTAGAGGGTTAAAAACACTTCAATTTGAATTTATTCCTCAGCAATCAACTGAGCCTGTTCCGATCTTGCTTTCTTCTCGATTAGGATCATGACCAGCAAAAATATCTGAGCAACCAACATGGTCGGGTATTTGTCATTGATCCAGAAAGGTACCAGATAATTGGGGTCGAAGTAGCGGATCGAGAGTGCGCTCAAGACGAAAAAGAAAAGCCAGCTCAGCCAGGCACCGTGGGGGTTTTGTTGCAGATACCGGGTAAGTATCCACCCGGCCAGCAGCACCAGAAAGCAAGAGGCAATGATGACCAGTTTGTAATCGTAGGCGATGCTGGGTACGGTGATCATGGGCGGCAGTGAGGCGGCAAAGATCAACAATTCCCCAACTGGCGTGTGCCATTGCTTACGCAGGAGCAACAGGGTCACCAGCCAGAGCAGTAACGGCAGAAGAGTGAACGCTCTGGAGAGGATCGTTTCGGCGGAGGCCCAACCGGGATGCAGGCTGACCAGACCGTTGGCAAAGGTCAGCCCCGATGAACTGGTCGCCGCACCAATCACGTTCCCGGCTCCCATTGAGGAAAGGAAGGAGCGGAGGTAGCCGAAGGCGTTTTGTGGCCCGATGATGAAGAGCAGCCCCAGGTTGACCACCAGTGTTGGCAAGAGCATCTTCTTGCCATGTTTGATCAGCAGTAAAGCGAAGAGCAGCCCCGGGTAGATTTTGAGGTGGAAGGCGATCGAAACCAGTAATACCTGCAGCCAGACCTTCTCGGGCCGGGTGATGGCGCACCAGATTCCCAGCAAGGCAAAGAAAAAGGCCACAATGTCGTAATTTCCCCTCTCCAGGCTGAAAAGGAAGGGGTAACTGGTTACCGATAGTAGCGAAAATAAAATGAAAAGGGCAACGTTGAGCATCCCGATAAACATGGCATCCGCTTTCAGCCTGGCAAAAAATATTTTGTTTATCAGCAGGCAGCTCAGCCCCACACAGGCAATATTCAGCAGGTAAAGCAATATTCCCTGGACCAGATAAGCAGTATTCTCATCGAAGAGCAAAAAGGGCAGTCCATACACGTTGACCAGTGGTGGGTAACGAGGTGAAAAATCATTCTCCCGCATGGGATATATATTGAAGTATTCTGTCAGTGCTTTGGCAGGGCGGTAGATGCCCACTCTGAAATCATTGCCTGCTACATTTGAGCGGATAGAGTTGAGCGGTGAATCGAATTTCCATGTAAAAAGATCGATCTGGCCAAGGACGTTGCAGATCAAAAAAACAAGCAGAATGCCCACGGCCAAAATCTGGACGGCTTTGAGAATTCGTGTCTGGCCCGGGTCAGATGGCCTGGGGAAAAATCCAGCGCAAGACCCTGGAGGGAGAAAAAAATGCGATCAGCTTTTTGATAAGGAACAACAGAAGGGAAATGAAAGGAAAACAGATCAGGGTGAGCCCGGCGATCACCAGCGTCTGGAGGAGGAAACCCATACCGTCGAAGTAGCGGTGCAGAAGCAGGTATGTCCAGCGATCGCTGGTCAAAAAAGCGGTCAGCAGGCTAAAGCTCGCCGAAAGGAGGACGTTTTCCCGTTTGCACAATCCCTGCAGTTTTTGCGAAAAAACTTTCATCGATTCACCCTGTTTTGTCGTAATTTGTATTTTATAAAAAAGCTTTGTCAGATTATACCTTTGCTCGATTTTTGCGTAGTCGCATAAATCACATGAGATCAGGTCAACCTTTCCCAGAAAATTTTTTCCCGGTCAGCCAGGCTTTGGCCATTTCTTCATCGAAGAAAATCCGCAGGGTCTGCGCCTGGTTGATCGATACTGTTTCCAAAAAACGATAGTCTCCATCGTCTGGCATGAAGATCAGCGCTCGTTTCAGAGAACGGATATCGATCCCCAGTTTCTTGAATTCTTCGGCAAGCTTCTGAGGGGTGGCGTAGACATTGAATGTGCTCAAATGCAGATTTGCTCCACGAAAATCGAGCAAGATTCGCCGGCATTGTCTTTCGAGAATCTGGTGTGAAAGCTGCGGCACCATCCTTTCGATGATCGACCAATCAAAAGGTTCATCCAGGTGTGATTCGATGATCTGATCTTCTTCATTGAAGAAAACTTGAATCGACATCTTTCCCTCCTGTGAAATTTTTGGCCCTTTTCTCTATCTTATACTAGATGTTTTTCGAAAACAAGTTCGAGAAACGAGACGAAAAAGTTTCTTGGTGACAGACCGTCGTGCTATTCCTCTCCAGCCGCAAAAGTTATTCTGTTTTTTATTGATTTTGATTCAAGTTTGGTGTATCTTGATAAGATATCAGGGAGGACTTATGACAGACTTCATCTCGCTTACCTGTCCCTCGTGTGGTGGGAAACTAAAAATTACCAGTGAAATCGAACGTTTTGCCTGCGGTTTTTGTGGAAATGAGTATCTGGTCAAACGAGGCGATGGCATTGTTACCTTGGCACCGGTGATTGATCAGATCAAAACAATGAACCAGGGAATCGACAAAACGAATGCAGAACTGGCTATGCTCCGCTTGCGAGAAGATATTCGCCAGCTCGAAAAGCGCAAATCCGCGATTTTGCGCAAACGCAAAGCTGGAATTCAAGGGTTGGCTTCAGCGGCGACAGTATTATTGTTTTCATGGGTTTCTTTTTCGGTTTCTGTTTCTCAATCCAAGGGTTTTTTCTTATTTTTGGTGATACTGGCTGTTCTGGTGATTCTATTCTTTTCTTTTATCGTTGCACGACTAAACCAGGAATACAAAAAAGGAAAGAAGGAGATCAAGCTGAAGGAGAGTCAAATAAACAAATATCTCCAAAGAATTAATTACTAAAAAGTAATGAATTCTTTGCATCTTTTGCTCTAATCTAATCAACCAAGCAATTGGGATAAATAGATGAAAATCAAAAGAGTGGCATTTTTATTAGCTCTCGCTTTCTTACTGTGCGCATGTACTCTTCCTTTTGCAGGGAAAGATCGAGATGATCGATAAACTGCCTGATCCGCTGCAGGCAGCGCAGACTTTTGATCTCAGTTCCTTTGTTGTGTCCGTGGACTATAGAGGAAAATGAAACGGGAACTAAGGCCTACATAAGAGTAGATCTCCCCCTTCAAGACTAGAATTGGGGAGCGATATTCTAAACTAGGCATGACGTTCCCGTGCCTTGTTTCTTAAGTACAGATTCAATAAGTTACCGCTTTATAGATCGATGGTCACATCCACGCCGCTAAATGGGCCAAACTCTTCAAAATGAATGATCAGGCTATTAACATTGACAGGAATTGGGCCAATGAAGAGGTTGTTTCCATTGTCGTTCATACAACCATTCCCGGTCGTGCCAGAAGAAATGGTTTTTTCCTCGTTGGCCTCGACCTCAAGGTTTTTGACCTGATAATAATATTCCTCACACGTACTGCAACCGACATACGGGCAAATTGGGCTGGGCTGGTAGGTATTTCCGAGATTATCTGTGGCCGTAATGGATGAATTGGTAAACCGGAAGATTCGGGAACTGTTAGTTAAATTATGAACGTAGATATCGATCCCCCAGATATTGTCATACTCGTTTATATTCAGTTCTTTACTGACTGCCATTGACCACCCATCATATTCGATGGGTACTCCTGCAGGAACGGGCGAGGTGGGAAGGTTTGGAGTTGGAGATGAAACTGGTGAGTTTTCTTCGTTTGCATCCTCCGATGGATTCTGTTGGGAAAGGGTTTGAACCTGATTTTGCAGCGCTACGATCGTTGCGTCAAGATCAGCATTCCTCGTATTTTCAGCAGGAGTTGGCTGATTCCCACTTAAATTACATGCCACGGCAGTGAGCATGAGCAAAGCAGTGAACAAGAAAAAAGGTTTTAATTTCATATAGCCCTCCTAAAAATGGTCAATCTGAAATTAGATTCTGTAAGTACTGAGTATTTTTATGTAAGGAAGAATTTTCCCGGTTCAAACAAACTTTTTTTCTCCTTAAGATGATTATATAGAAATTTGCAAATTGCAGATTGACACAACTATTCTCAAAATGCTATAAATAAATATCTGTTGGACCATCAATTGAATAACTGGAGAATACGATGAAAAAAGGAATGCTTTTTGCACTGGCCCTTGTATTAATTTTGGGAGTCATTTGGGCCCCAGCGCCGAAGATGGTGTTGGCCAAAACTCTTGAACCGCAACCTCAACCTGTTGCTGGGATCGCCGACGGGGCCTGGTCGACCGGTACTGAGGTCAGCATCGACTTGGCGAGTACTCCAGCCCCGTATGACTGGCTGCAGTTACTGGCGGATGGGGTGAAGATCACCGAACCCGGGCAGATTTGCCATTCATTCCGTGGGGCGCAATTCAAGTGGGTGGGCACAATCTATCAGCTCATGGATGGCAAATGGGTCAAACTGGAAACGACTACAAGTCGGGGTACCAGTGAAGAAAATCAATATTCAGTTTGTGCTGTGGCCCCTTCGGCTGGAACGTATGCACTTTTTGGCTATTATACTGGCCCGGCTGAAGCACAAAAGACGATGGGGGTATGCAGTACTCAGACCTTCTACGATAAACGAGTCGGGTATGTCGATGATGGCGATTATTACTATCAGATATTTGCCCGTGCTCCCATGAATGTGGGCGAAACGATCACGGTTGAGATTGTCAGTACGGATCCGGCAGAAGCACTTGCCACGCTGGATACTTCTTCATTCAATTACACCTCCGTCTCTACTGGGGTGGATGGGCTGCTCTTCTTCCAGGAATTTTCCTCCACTGAGTTATTGAATTCGATCACCATCCGGCTTTACACTTCCAGTTGTTATGAACAATATACGCTTGAACCCACGTACGGGTACATTTTCCCACTTCCAGAGTAAAGTTGAGGTCGATATCCAAGACAGAGCACGGTACTTCCGTGCTCTGTCCGTTTAATCCCTGTTGATGGGTAAATTGGGAGCTTTCCATCAAGTATAATGAAAAGAAACATTTCAGCAGAGAAAAAAATGGTCATAAAAGAAAATCTTAAAAAAAGAACGTCGTTTTTTCATTAGATGTTTTTCTGCCAGTTGCGGTCTGTGTTATTTTACTGATTGTCTATCTGCGAACTTTACTCCCCGGTGTAGGGTATATGGGGGATACAGCTAAATTCCAGTTCATTGGCAAGGTGTTGGGTATTCCCCACGCTCCTGGTTACCCCAATTACATTCTTCTCAACCATTTTTTTGTTTCTGTATTTCCTTTTGGCACACTGGCATTCAGAGCAAACTTTTTATCTGCCTTGTATACCATCATTGCCAGCCTGTTCATTTTTAAATCAATGCGGCTTTTTAATGTCAATCACTGGATTGCAGCCAGTATTACCCTGACGTTATGTCTGGGGAAGACAGTCTGGATTCAATCAGTTATTGCCGAGGTTTACTCTCTCAACCTGCTGTATACAGCGTTGGTGGTGTATCTGTTCATTAAATGGCATTTGAGTCATCAGGATCGTTATTTTTATTTGGCCTGTTTTTTCTATGCCATCTCTTTCGGGAATCACTTGATCATGATCACTCTTTTACCTGGGATCATTTATCTGGTCTGGGTAACTGACAGAAGGGCTTTTCTCGACCCTAAAAAGATTTTCTCTGTGTTGCTTTTCATTCTATTAGGAGCGGGGCAGTATTATTACCTGATCTGGCGGTCTCTTGACCCTACCAGCACTTACATCGAACTCCAGGCGAATAATCTGTCAGAATTGCTCAATGTGGTGACTGGGGCCGGGTCGCGCGATGATGTTTTCCGTATTTGCCGTTTGTGCAGTACCTGGCCAAGATCGAGAAATTCGGTTTTTTCTTTGCCCGCGAATTACTTTCTTAATCCCTATGCCTTTTATTGGTTTTTTTTTCAAAGAAAAGAAATTCTCTTTACTGGTTTATAGCTATTCTTTTTCTGAGCAGCCTGTTCTTCAGCTATAACTACTCAATCGATGATATATGGGTTTATCTTATCCCTTGCTATTATTTTCTGAGTATTTTTACTGCATTGGGTTTTGAACGTCTCTATGATTGGTGGGTAGAGAAACAAAAAAAACCTCAGATAGTGTATGCAACAGTATTGATCCCGCTCGCATTTCTTTTTATCAATTTTAACCGTGCAGATATGAGCCGACAAAACCAGAGTCAACTTGAAGTCGAAGCGGATCTGGCCGTAATCCAACAAAATGCGATTATCATCAATCCCGATTATGATAATTATGAGTATTTTAAATATTATCTTCTCGGCGAAGACTATGAAAAGAAAAGAAATATTCACTTGATGAGTGAATATGAAGCGCAGAATTATCTCGCTGATCCAGAAAATCCTTATAAAGTGTATGCCATTAGTCAAGAAGAAGCTGAGAATTTACTCAGCAAGGATATTCAGCGGTTCAGGTACGGAATGATCTTTATCAGATCACAAAATAAAAAAATACTGTCTGTTCATCGAAATGATGGTCAGTGGGGCTGTGTTCTTTTCCAATGCATCATTTCTGGCTGGCTCATTATTAATAAAAAAGGCCGCGATTTTGATTCAAAATCGCGGCGAGATTTTCTCCTAAAAGAGGGTTTTATCCCGGGAAGATAAAGAAGGCCAGTCCAAAGATGGCATAGACTGCCAGCAGAGCGGCTCCCTCGAGCCAGGTACTTTCCCCATCCGCAGAAACCAGGTAGCAGATGAGTACGGCCGCACCCAGTGCCGCCAACTCAAAGGGGTTGAAGACCAGAGTGAGCGGATTGCCCATAAGCAGGCTGATGAAGACCAGAATGGGGGCAACGAACAGGGCTACTTGCAGGGAGGAAGACACCGCAATTTCCATGCTCAGATTCATTTTGTTTTTATAGGCCAGGTTGATCGAAACCAGGTGTTCGGCAACGTTGCCGATGATGGGAACCAGAATGATGCCCAAGAAAAATTCCGAGATCCCGGTAGAGGCCACCACAGCCTCGGCGCTGCCGACCAGATATTCGCTCAGAAAAGAAATCCCTACCGTGGCGATTGCCAGCACAACCACAGCTTTGGCAATGCTCCACGGTTTTTCATGTTCTTCTGCTGGCTGCGGCTGAGCTTCGAGTGGGGAAGAGTCCTGTGATTTCAGCGAGAAGAGAATCCCCAAGACGTAGAGCAAGATCATCACTCCGGCCACGGAAAGGCTCAACACTTCCACTTTTTCGGCCACGTGAATGGTGGTGGAATGACTGAACAAGGATGGGGTCACCAGACCCACTACGGCGATTGCCAGTAAGATGGTGCTGTTTACCGTGTGTTTGCGGTCGAAACGCTGCACTCCGTTCTTGAGACCGCCAACGACGACCGAGAAGCCCAGTACAAAGAGCAGGTTACCGATGATCGAACCGGTGATCGAAGCCTTGGTCAATTCGAGCAATCCGCGCTGGATGGCAAATAAGGTGATGATCAATTCAGCCGCATTGCCCAGAGTAGCGTTGATCAGCCCGCCCAGTTTGGGCCCGGTATGGACGGCCAGATTTTCGGTGGCGTCGCCGATCAATCCCGCCAGCGGGATGACCCCCAACGCTGAGATGCCGAAGATCCAGCCAGCTCCCCAGTGCAGCAATTCGGCCAGTACCGCAAAGGGAATAGCCAAAAGCAGCAGGTGAAGTGGATGTTTTTTCAGGTAGCTCAGGAGTATTTTCATGCCGAAATTATAATCGATTGATCTACGTCTTGTTGGAGATACCTCAGTGGATGATAGAATAGAAATCAAAGGAATGGATCAATGAGAAAGAAACGCGCATTACAGATCACAACGATACTGCTTATTTTGCTTGGAATAATCGCTCTGATCGTCGCTTTTTTTTGCTTATCCGTTGGGACTGGATAACAATGCTGTGATGGGCAGTAAACGTAAAATTTTGGCTGTAATGGGCGCTTTTCTTTTGCTCTTACGTCCGCTGTGGACGTTAATTGAGGCTGGCTTGAGGCGGCTTCACCTGCCAGAGCGGTTTTCGACCTGGATGGCTTCTCATCCACCGCGCGAAAGACAACCCGGAAAACTAAGCCGCTTTTTCGAGCGGCATATCTGGTTGTGGGGAGGCCTGTCTGTTCTCGTGGTTGCTGTTGTCGCTCTCTGGTACCTCACCGCCGGTACGTTTACTCGATGGACTCCTTATTCGCGTTATTTCGACCGTCAGGCAGACGCTTTTTTGGCTGGACAGCTTTCATTGCTTGAACAGCCGCCTGCAGAACTGGCCAACGTGAAGGATATCTATAACTGGAAAGCGCGGGAAGGAATTAATTATCTTTGGGACGCCTCCTATTTTCAAGGGAAATATTATCTCTATTGGGGGCCGGTCCCGGCGCTGGTCGCTTCCGCCATTAAGCTGGTTCATCCTGGTATAGTCGAGGATCAGGTGCTGGTCTTGATCTTTCTGCTTGGGCTTACGGCCGTGCTGGCGGCGTTTTTTACCTGGCTTCGACGCTGTTATTACCCGCGCACACCAGGCAGTTGGATTTTGCTCTTTACACTCACAGCAATATTTTGCGTGCCGGTCTTTTGGTTGATCAATCGTCCCAGTGTTTACGAAGCTGCCATTGCTTCCGCTCAGTTTTTTTTGCTGCTTGGTTTGTATGCTGCGTTTCGGGGTCTTGTTGAAGAGAATTTGCATCCGGGCTGGCTGGCTCTGTCAGGTTTTAGCTTGGGAATGACAGTTGCCTCCCGTTTTTCATACATATTCACGGTAATCGGATTGTGTCTGGTAGTGGGTATTGCCATCCTCAATCGGCTTATCAGAAGGCAGACGCGCTGGCCCTCTGTGCTGGCTTTCGCGCTCCCTCTTTTATTGGTAGCCGTGGGGCTGGCCTGGTTCAATTATGCCCGTTTCGGGTCGATCACTGAAACAGGGATGAAATACCAGCTTACTGGGGATGCTTTGCCAGTTGATCGAGCTTTGACCTTTTCTGCGGGTTATATTTCACCCAATTTCTATTCCTCTGTACTGCGTTCTCCTCAGATTAGCAGCAAATTCCCATTTTTTACCACCCCGTTTATTCTGGATAATATGTGGCCCAATTTTGTTCATCGTCCGGTCACCTATTATTCTGGGGAACCCGTGGTTGGAATATTGCCAACGATTCCGTTTTTGTGGCTGGCCGGAATACTGATCGTTTGGCTGATAGAGAGACTTTTACGGTGGATCAACGAAATACCTGAACAGGCCATCCATCGAGCAGGAACTTCAATGCCGGGTTGGGGAATTGCTTTGATGTGTGTGGCTGCTTTGGTCCAGTTTGCGACGAATATGACTTTTGTAATGACAACGGAACGCTACCCTGGCAGATTTTATTCCAGCAATGATTCTGGGCATCGGGCCACTTGTTGGGTATACTTGGGTGCGCTCGAATCGCCACCCGGGGTGGCAAAAAGCTCTTTCTGTGTTGGTTATTCTCCTTTGTGTGTCTTCCATGATGATTGGTTTACTGACGAACATGCAGGGGGCTGATCGCCGCTTCGAAAACAATAACCCGACACTTTATTATGAAATTGCCAATTTCTTCTCTCATCCTTCCTGACAGATTGGAATTCACCTATGCCAGAAATCGTTTTTCAACAAAGTAAACAAAGATTCATGGAAGAGCATATTGCTCTTTGGAATCGTGTTGGGCACGACTACACTCGCTGGTCAAAAACGGGAGTGGCTTATCATCGTCGTTTACAGCAGGTGTATCGGGTCATTATTCCCGAAGGACAGTCGGTTCTTGAGATCGGCTGTGGCCGAGGTGATCTGCTGGCTGCTTTGCACCCCAGAAGAGGGGTAGGGGTCGATTTTTCTTCAGAGATGATCACTCTTGCTCGTCAGGCCCACCCCGAGTTGACTTTTATTGAATCTGACGCTGTCGATTTCGAATCAACAGAGACTTTCGATTTCATTGTCTTATCAGATCTGCTGAATGACGTCTGGGATGTGCAGGTGTTGTTTGAATTACTAAACCGATATTGCGGGCCGCACACCCGTTTGGTGATGAACGTCTACAGCCGCCTTTGGGAACCTGCAATCGAGGTAGCCTCGTGGTTGGGGTTGGCAAAACCGCATTTGCAGCAAAACTGGTTAACGGTTTCTGATCTGGCTAATCTATTGGAACTGGCAGGTTTCGAGAAGATCCGCTCATGGCGCGAGTTTTTATTCCCTTTGCGAATTCCGTTGCTGAATGGTCTCTTCAATCGTTTTCTGGCAAAGACCTGGCTTTTTAGCTGGCTGGATCTGGCTAACTTCGTTGTTGCCCGCAAAAGGGGCTATCCATTGCCAGAATCCGAGGCCCCACTGGTCAGTGTTATTATTCCCACCCGCAATGAGGCAGGGAATATTGCAGAATTACTGGTGCGTACCCCTGAATTGGGACGCGGTTCAGAGATCATCTTTGTGGATGGACATTCCACGGATGGAACCCCTGAGGTGATCCAGCGGGAAATGGCGGCTCACCCCGAAAGGAACTGTGCTTTCTATACTCAGACCGGCAAAGGCAAGGGCGACGCTGTCCGACTGGGGTATGCGCGTGCTCATGGCGAGATGCTGATGATCCTGGATGCCGATATCTCTGTTCCTCCAGAAGATCTGCAGCGCTTTTATAATGCACTGGTATCAGGGGTGGGGGATTTTATCAATGGAGTACGTCTGGTTTATCCCATGGAGAAAGAAGCCATGCGTTTCTTCAACTTGCTGGGGAATAAATTTTTCAGCAATCTTTTTACCTGGCTGCTGGGCCAGCCGGTAAAAGATACACTCTGCGGGACTAAGGTTCTATGGAAACGGGATTATGACCGCATTGCGGCGAATCGTTCCGTTTTTGGTGATTTTGATCCTTTTGGAGATTTCGATCTGCTCTTTGGGGCAGCGCGCTTGAATTTGAAGATCGTGGACCTTCCGATTCGCTACCACGAACGGACTTACGGTTCGACGAATATTTCCCGTTGGCAAAATGGTTGGATGCTGTTGCGCATGTCAGCGTTTGCGTCTGGTCGACTGCGGTTTTTCTAGAAGTTTTAGAGGCAGTCACGCAGGTGCACGTCGATCGTTAATATGTGATTGACGATCCAATCAGCCAGCGACTGATAGGTAGCTCGGGCAAGATTAATATCCATGTTGGTAAGCTGCCAGCGGGTGTAAAAATCTCCAAAGCGCTGCAAAAAATCAGCATGGGCAGCTTTATTGGTTTCTGCGAGTGGACAACGCTTTTGCTCCATCAGGATTTCTTCTTGTTCAAAATGCCAGGCTGCATAGAATTGCAAAAAAATCAAGCAATTCTGCGGCAGCACGCCGCATTTCGGCCTGGTTTGTTCCAGAAAAAACTTCAGAGAGTTCGTTGAATTTTTCGATCAAAGCACGATGCTGGGCATCGGTGTGATCGTCACCGGTGCTCATATTGGGTTCCCAGTTAATCACGAATCAACCTCTAATGTGTAAATGTGAATGTAAAAGATAGCTGAACTTTTGTTATTATAGTCGGAAAAGACTCACCTGATTCGTTGAGTGGAATGTTCTCATTGGCTGCATTGGGCAGCCGTCAGAATTGTACCGTCAATGGCCTGATAAATGCTGGGATAAGTCAGGCTGAGTTTGGTGATTTCCTGTTCACCAATGGGCAACGTAATTGGGTCATAGCGCACAGCCAGATCGGTGGGAAACAAAACGAGATACCCGCATTGCGTGGAGATCATCTCATCCAGGCTTGCTGGATTGATCTCTGAAAGTGGGGCACCAGAAGGGGTCGTGTTAATGGAAAGGGTATAACTGCTGCGGTTGGTATAAAAAAGCATGACATCTGGTGCATTCGAGAGCAGCGGTACTCCCTGTGGCAGAGCGGCAATCTTGGTGAAGATGGGGTTATTTTTCCAGGCGGGGGAAGCATAACCGTCGGGGTAGGCAGAGGTGTTGATCAGCATGGTGCGCAGGGGCATGTAGTTATACCCAACGAAAAGGGCGCTGAGCAGGATGCCGACCAGCGGAACACTCCATTTGAAGGAGATTACTCGATCCAGGCTGCCAGCGGAACCCAGGAGTAGCGCGTAAAGAGCGGGTGCCAGCGGCGAAAGCATTCGTTCGTTGATATCGATCTGGGTGGCGCTGAAAGAATAGCTGAACAGCAAGACAACCGGTATAGAGTACGACGTAGAGGATGATTCCACCCAGCAACAGAGAAAGACCGGTATCCCGATTGTGGCGCCAGCGCTTGAAACTATGCACCAGACCAAAGATGACCAGTGCGGCCAGACCGACCAGCAGAATGGGGCTGAAGATTTCAGCGCGTACTCCGGGGATCATGCCGCTGCGGTAGGGCAGCCAGTATTTTAAGACCTCATACATTTTGGTGAACATGCTAAGGATCCGCGATTTGAGGTCTGCCGGGATGAAAAAGAGGCGGGCTCCCACGGAAGAACTGGCGAAAAATTCAGTGCCCAGCCAGGCGAGCATGGGCAGCAGGCTGAGCAGGGCAAAGAGAACGGCATAACCCCAGCGTTTGCCTGCCGAGGTGCGAGCCAGGAACAACCAGAGCAGCCCACAGGTCAGCGGCACCGCCAGAAAAGCATAGCGGGTGAGGAAGGCCAATCCGCCCAGTACCGCGGAGAGAAGCAGCCGCCACGGCGAAATTTCGCGTACCGCGAGAATCCCCAGCAGCAGCGCCGGGATTCCTAAGGCAAGGGCCAGTGGTTCTGACATCATGCTGATGAAATCACGCCCCAGGGCTGGGGTAAAGGCCAGCAGCAGTGCAAAGAGGAACCCGCTGACTGTGGAGCGGGTGATGCGCGCAAAGAGCCAGCCGCCGCTGAGCAGCAGTGACGTAAAGCACAGCACATCCAGAAGGCGGGCAGCATCAATCAGATCCATTTTGAGCAGCACGAATGGACTCAACGCAACGGGGTAGAAGGGGGCAAAGAATTTCAGACGAGCAAACGTGCCATCCGGGTTGACGGTGCCCAGCCCTATGCCGGCGGCGAAATTGCGGGCGGCGGAAAAATACGAGGCTGAGTCGCTGAATCCCCAGGGGGCAAAGGCCATGCAGGTCAATAGATACCAGGCTGAAAGCCCGGCCAGGATCAGCAGACCAATCCACAAAGCAATCTTCTGGTTCCGTTCTACTTTCATTCTCACCGCCACGCGATAAAATAAGAGCAACAAGGCAATTATAAAGTCAATTAACCCGCTGCAGAATAAGCAAAAGAGGCCCAGAAAATGAGGTGCTGGTGCTATAATCACAGGTCTAGACAACTCTAGAGAGGCCAGCTTACTTGTTTTCTCCCGGGGTTCAATCACTGGAACAGGAGTAGTTTGAATGACCAGACGTGTATTTTTCAGCTTTGATTACAAGAACGTGTCCAAGGCGAACCAGATCAAAGATTTGCCCGGTATCGAGGCTACTGCTTCCGCAGGTTTTGCCGGTACCAAACTGTGGAATGAGCAAAAGGTAAAGGGTGATCTTGAGGTCGAGAAGTTGATCGCGGATGCTCTGGAAGACACCACGGTGACTGTGGTGCTCATCTCGAGTGGAGCAACCAAACGAAAATACATCAATTATGAGATCTATCAATCTCTGGCGCGTGGGAATGGACTGGTGGCCGTGCAGATTCACGGTATCCCCGATGACAAGGGCCGTCTCGATCAGCCAGGGGATATTCCCTCGCAAATTGCGGATAATGGGTACCGTGCCTACAAATATACCAATCAGACCGACCTGCTGGCGTGGATCGAAGAAGCTGCTCGAATTGCCGGGAAGTAACCCCGGCAATTTTCTTTAATCCAAGATGCCGAAGCCGGTTTTGACCGGAGTTTTCTCTTCTCTGTGTATTCCTGCGCTGCAAGTTTGCCCGGTTCAGAAGCTTGCCAGTCTTTGAATTTGCGGTAAGATTCTTGATATTTCATTTTAAGGACGGGCAGCAATGGAAATTCAGTTGAAAGAAGTGACCAACCGCAGGGAATTACGCAAGTTCATTCTCTTTCCGCAAAGCCTGTATCGGGGTAACTCCTGCTATGTGCCGTCTTTGTATATGGACGAGAGCAATACCTTGCGCTGGGATAAGAACCCGGCCTTTAAGGATTGCCAGGTAAAATACTGGCTGGCTTACCGCGAGGGCAAGATCGTTGGCCGTGTAGCGGCCATCCTGCCCGGCAAATTCTATGAAAAGTGGGGCAAACGTTACCTGCGTTTTGGCTGGCTTGATTTCATTGATGACCCGGCCGTTTCCGCGGCGCTGCTGAAGGCGGTCGAGGATTGGGCGCGCGCTGAAGGGATGGAAGCGGTGCATGGCCCTCTGGGTTTCACCGATCTCGACCGTGAGGGGATGCTCGTGGAAGGCTTCGATGAACTGGGCACAATGGCGACTAATTACAATCATCCTTACTATCCGCGCCATCTCGAAGCGCTGGGGTATACCAAAGATACCGACTGGCTGGAATATGAGATGACTGTGCCGTCCCAACCGGATGAAAAGATCGCTAAGGCGGCTGAACTGGTGATGAAACGCTATCAACTGCACGTTTTGCCGGCCAAAACCAAGAATGATTTTCTGCCCTACGCTCACGATATTTTTAGTTTGCTCGAAGAGGCCTACCGCCATCTCTACGGAGTGATGCCCCTGAGCCAGGCACAGGTACAGGCTTACATCGATCAATATTTTGGCCTCGCCATCCCGGAATATGTGCCGCTGGTGCTCGATGCTGAGAACAAACTGGTGGCGTTTGGCGTTGTTTTCCCCTCTTTTTCTCATGCACTGCAAAAAAGTCATGGTCAGCTTTTCCCTCTGGGCTTTGTTTACCTGTTGCAGGCTCTCAAAAATAACGAGCGCGCCGATCTTTACCTGATCGGGGTCAAAGACGAGTATCTGGGTAAAGGGGTCAACGCCATTTTGATGAATCAGATCATGAACGCTTTTATCCGGAACGGGGTCAAGAAAGTCGAATCCAACCCCGAGCTGGAGACCAATGCCAATGTGCAATCGCAGTGGAAATATTTCGAACGCCGGCAGCATAAACGCCGCCGCTGTTTCATCAAACCTCTGACCGCTGAAAAAATTGATTAAGGTGAGCGGCAACGGATATTCTGCTAAAAATCATATATTCTTGAGTTATGATAAGAACCGATATCCGCTGTAAGTTTGAGTAAAGGAAGAAAAATGGAAAAGCAACCCGAAAGACCGGCAGATGCTGTCATCGAGCATGAAGTAGAACGCAAACGTAACAAGGCCGAAGACTATCTGCGCGATCCGGAAAAATCAAAGCAATTGCTGGATGAAGCTGTCAAGAAGGCAAATGAGAAGGAAGAGAAAAAAGGCCCACTGACTGACGTATGGAATAGCCTGACGGCACTCTTTCGTCTTTTCAACGCCTACATCCACAAAGAGTACACTCATATCCCGTGGGGATCGATTGTCCTGGTAGTGGTAGCGATCATTTATTTCGTTTCCCCAATTGATCTGCTGCCAGACTGGATTCCGCTGGGCGGGTTCATTGACGACGCCGCGGTGATCGGTTTCGTTTTGAAACAGATCAACACCGATCTGGAGCAATTCCTCAAGTGGGAAGCGGTCAAGAAATCTCTGGATTCGGTAGTGGACGCTGAATCTGCCAACTGAACAAAAGGCCGGCCTATCCAATCGATAGGCCGGTTATTTTTACGGTATTGCGCTGATTTCTCATCGAAGGTCCGATTTAGAGAGGCGCGCTGGTGGGTTTGTTCTTCTTTTCGTTCTTCAGCTTGCGCTTTTCTTTGAGGGTCAGCTTGGGCGCTTTTTGGTATCTTTTCTGCCTTTATCGTTCTTTCCATTGTCACTCATCTGTGTAACTCCTTCCTGCATGGGACACGTTTTGAGTTCCATGTGAACCGACTTAATTTCCCGCCTGACAACTAAAAATAGTTATACTCCACTTTAAAAAAAGTGGTCAGACCTTCTCTTGCGGATTCTCTTGCCTCACCCGCAGGTATAATTACCTCATGGCAAAATTGATTACCCAATATGTCTGTCAGCAATGCGGGCGCGTTTCGGCGCGACCGTTTGGAAAATGCCCGCAGTGCGGGGGTTGGAACACGATGGTTGAGGAAGTCATTGAAGCCTCTCCGACGACGGCGACTAAAACAGCACCGGTACGTGGGTTAAACGCTCATTCCGCGCCGCGCAAGATGGCTGAAATCGAGGGAGATGTCGAGGCCCGCATTCCTTTGCCCATCGAAGAGTTCGCTCGTGTGCTGGGCGGTGGAGTCGTGCCGGGCTCGATCGTGCTGGTGGGTGGTGACCCGGGGATCGGTAAATCGACCCTGCTGCTGCAGATGGCCATGGAGATGGCTTCCCCTTCTTCTCAGGGGCGGCCCGGGCTCAAAGTGCTTTACGTTTCTGGCGAGGAATCCGAGCGCCAGATCAAGATGCGCGCCATGCGCCTGACCCGTCTGGCTGGGGCCGAGGCGAAATCTTTCAGCGAGGATCTGTTCCTGCTTACCGAGACCAACCTGGATGCGATTCTCGAACAGGTGAATGCGCTGAAACCCGAACTGGTGATTGTTGATTCCATCCAGACCGTTTACTTACCTGAAATGACCTCGACAGCGGGTTCGGTGGGGCAGGTGCGCGAGTGTGCCAACCGCCTGCGCGAGCTGGCCAAAAGCAGCGGTATCGCCGTCTTTCTGGTCGGGCATGTCACCAAGGAAGGCATGATCGCTGGTCCGCGCGTGCTCGAACACGTGGTGGATACTGTGCTTTATTTGGAAGGCGAACCGCTTTCAATCTTACCGGCTGCTGCGCTCGGTGAAGAACCGTTTGGCGCTACGGCTGAAGTCGGGGTCTTCGAGATGCGCGACCGCGGCATGGTCGAGGTTTCCAATCCCTCTGAAGCCTTTCTGGCGGAACGCATGGTCAATACACCGGGGTCAGCAATCGCGGTGACCATGGAGGGCACTCGCCCGCTGCTTGTCGAAATTCAAGGGCTGACCAGCCCCAGCAATATGGGCAACCCTCGTCGAACTCCCAATGGAGTGGATTTCAACCGGCTGCTGCTCATCACAGCGGTGCTGACGCGGCGGTTGGGGCTGCGTCTGGGGAGCAGGACGTCTTTGCCAATGTGATCGGCGGTCTGCACATCGATGAACCGGCCCGCGGATCTGGCGATTGCCACGGCAGTGGCTTCGTCCGTGCGCGATATCCCGGTGCGCGCGAATACCGTGCTGATCGGTGAGGTGGGCTTATCTGGTGAGCTGCGTTGGGTGGGGCAAATGAACCCGCGTTTGCGTGAGGCAGCCAAGCTGGGTTTCAAGTCGGCTATTATCCCTCACCGTGTGACCCGCGGCGAAGCTCTGCCTGAGGGAATCGAAATCAAAGAGGCGCGTTCCCTGCGCGAGGCGCTCTCTTTTGCGTTATTATCAGAATAAGTTCGCTCCACTTTCACAGGAGGTTCCCAATGTCTGAATTTCCTTCTCCCCTTGAATGGGGGCCTGTTTCGCTGATCCGCCGCAACCACGGTCTGGAGCATGCGACCATCAATCTGCTCAGCCAGCGGCATCCCGACCGCAGTTTCGCTGGTCATTCCGACAGTAAAGGCTACTGGATCATCGGGGAGATCTCGACCGATGAGTTGGCCGAGGTGGCGCAAGAAGCGTTGACCCGTTTGAACGCCGGGGAGCATAATCTGGCCATTCATGCTCACTGCGGTACCAACGCCGTGACCACGGGTGTGATTGCTGGTGGCCTGGCCTGGATGGCGATGCTGCCCAATGAAAAAGTTTTGGCAAGAAGCTGGACCGTTTGCCGTGGGTGATCTTGCTGGTCACCGGGGCGGTGATCCTGTCCCAGCCGTTGGGTCCCAAAGTGCAGGCAGCCGTGACCACCTCAGGAACTCCTGATGGGTTGGTGATCCGACAGATCACTCGTTATGAGCGCGAAATGCCCGGCCGGCCGGTGATGCACCGCGTTCAGACCGGCATAACCGGTGCCCCAGCGGAGACAGCGGCTGAATGAGTGCTGCGCCAGAAGTTCAGATTCATCTGCTGCATGGGGATGATCGCTTCAGCCTGACGCGCGCGATCAAGGAACTGCTTGCCCGCGGTGGGGATCTGGCTGAGGTGGAGATGAATACCACCCGGTTGGATGGACGGCAGGCTACTTTCGACGAGATCCATACCGCGGCCAATACCCTGGCTTTCTTTGGCGGTGCACGCTGGATCGTGGTCGAAGACGCGCTGGTCAAGATCGAAAAGGGGAAGCATGACAAATTCTTGCATTTGCTCGAAGGATTGCCGCCGGGCAATCACCTTGTCTTGACTGTTGATGACCACCAGCGCTGGCGCAAGGATGCACGCGGGAGCTGGATCCGTGTTTGGGAAACCCTGACCGATACCCACTGGCTGATGAAATGGGCGGCCAGCCATCCGCAGATGGAGGTACTCGACTTTCCGCTGCCGGATGAAAAGGCCATGGATGCCTGGATCAGTGCTGAGGTGAAACGCCAGGGCGGCGAGATCGAAACCGAAGCGGCGCGCGAGATGACCCGCCATCTGGGCAACGAAACCAGCATTGCCAGCCAGGAGATCGTCAAACTGCTGACTTACGTCAATTATGCCCGCCCGATCACGGCTCAGGATGTGATCGAACTGGTCTCAGCGGAAGGTTCCGCGGATGTGTTTGTGATGCTGGATGCTCTGGTTGAGGGACGCACCCGCGAGGCACAGCAGTTGATGCACGTGCTGCTCGAACAGGATGAACCCGAGGTGATCCTGGGGGCGATCAGTCATCGCTTTCGCCAGCTCATCCAGGTGCGCGAGGCACTCGATGCCCGCGAAGATCTGAAGGAACTGGTAGATCGCAAAGTGCTTTTCAATAATCAGGCCAGCAAATATACCACTCATGCCCGTCGCTTCAGCATGGCGCAGCTCGAGGCCATTTACCGCCATTTACTTGAAATCGATCTCAAGGCCAAGTCTTCTTTTGCGGATACTGCCAGTGATCTTGAAACTCTGGTCATTGAAATTGGCCGCTAGCCCCGAAAGAAATTTTCACTTTCAGAATAAAGCACTGATCACTGAGGTGCTTTATTTGGTTTATCAGTATTGGAGGAGAAATGACCCACCTGTTTGAAACCTTCCGCCTGAAAGAAATCACCCTGCGCAATCGTATTGGGGTTTCGCCGATGTGCCAGTATTGTTATGAAGATGGCATGGCTGATGACTGGACGCTCGTTCACCTGGGGTCACGGGCGGCCGGGGGCGCTGGATTGGTGCTCAGCGAAGCCACTGCAGTTTCAGCAGCGGGGCGCATTACCCCCAATGATCTGGGTATCTGGAGTGAGGCGCATGTCGAGCCTTTGGCGCGGGTGACCCGTTACCTCAAATCGCAGGGGGCCGTGCCCGGAATTCAACTGGCCCATGCCGGGCGCAAAGCCAGTACCAGTCGCCCCTGGGAGGGCGGCGGTCCGCTCGCAGACGATGATCCACGCCGCTGGTCGGTGCTGGGGGCGAGCCCGATTGCTTTTGCTGCGGGTTACCCGGTACCGCATGAATTGAGCGTCACAGAAATTCGTGAGATCGAGGCTCAGTTTGCCGAGGCAGCCCGCCGTGCGCTGGAGGCAGGTTTTGAGTGGGCCGAAATTCACGCGGCTCACGGCTATTTGCTGCATTCCTTTCTGTCACCGCTGTCGAATACCCGTACCGATGATTACGGAGGCTCTTTTGCCAACCGCATCCGCATACTGGTCGAGACGGTGCAATCCGTGCGCTGCGTCTGGCCGGAGCGGCTGCCGCTGACCGTGCGCGTTTCGGGCACGGAGTGGGTGGAAGGTGGTTGGCAGGTTGAGGATACGGTGGAACTGGCCAGGGTGCTCAAAGAAGAAGGGGTCGATTTGCTGGATTGTTCTTCCGGCGGCAACATTTCTCATGCGCCCATCCCCCAGACCCCGGGCTATCAGGTGCCCATTGCAGAAGCGGTACGCCGTCAAACCGGTTTGGCTACTGCGGCGGTGGGGCTGATTACTGAAGCGCACCAGGCCGAGGAGATCATCCACAGCGGCCAGGCGGACCTGGTGCTGCTGGGCCGTGAATTTCTGCGCGACCCTTATTGGCCGGTTCGGGCGGCGAAAACTCTGGGGCAAGAAGCGCCAGTACCCGCACAATATCTGCGGGCTTTCTAAAAAGCTTGGGCAGAGATTAAATTCGCTAAATTCATAGCTATTTGTGTGAACCTCTGCAGATGGGTTTATGTATAATGGATTCATTGAATCAATAAATGTAATTTTTCGGGGAGGATCAATGAAACCATGTCCATTCTGCAATGAGCTGATCCCAGAAGAGGTGGGGCAATGCCCTGCTTGTCATCAGGATCTACCTGATCCTGCCCGTGTTCCTGAATCCTCCATCCAAAGGGAAACTGAAAGCCGCTTCCCTGATCCATTTGCCGTGATCGCTTTTGTCTTCAGTCTGTGTGGGGTAATGCTGCTGGGCGCATCATTGCTATGGGTTGAATATTTCCCAGATTATCCGTTAACAGAGACGGCTTCGTGGCTACTGACTGGCCTGCTCGCAAATCCCTTCCCAATTGTCGGCCTGGTATTTGGTGTGCTGTCTTTAAAGAGAATCTCTGCGGGCCGGTTTCAACGCGGCAAGAAACTGGCAGTGACTTCTTTGATCCTCGCGGTTGCCGTCTTTTTCTGTGTGATTTTGTTTGGCGTTTTAATTATTCTGGCGCAAAATTCTTTAATCGATGGAGCATTGCTCCTCAATGCTCAGAGATTTGTCATCACCCTCATGGGCAGTTGAAATTCAGACAGGATGAGACTCTATGAAAACTTGCCAGAACTGTAAACAAGAAAATCTGGATAATGCGATTTGCTGCAGCGCATGCGGGATGGAATTTCCGCAGTCAGTCTCTGCTTCCAAAACATCTCTCCGAAAAAAGGTCGATCCACTGGCCCTGACCAGTTTTATCCTGTCCATCTGGTCCATTCCCGGGGTCATTATCGCTTCTACGGTCACTCTACTTTACGAAAACTTGGCCAATCAATTCGATGTATCTTTTTCAAACTGGGCGATTTTAAAAACGATATTTTTTGATCCGGCGATTTTTGCGGCAATTGCACTGGGGATTCTTTCACTCGTTTATTTCAGACGGGGGAACTTCAGTCACACAGGCAAGGGTCTGGCAATTGCGGGAATCAGTATTGCCGGTTTGGTGCTGATCGTGGTACTGGTTTTTCTTCTCTACCCACTCATACTTTAACCAGGCGAAGCTCGTTTCCCTATCACGGTGCAGCCCTTGGTATGCGAAAAAGCGATGATAGTTAAAAAGAATCGAAGATCGAAAGAAACTGTGTGCTCAATTTAAATAAAATTTCCGGTTCATTGTGAACCGGAAATTTTCTTCCATTCAAATCAGCTACAGGCCGAGCATCTTGACGCGTTTTTCATCCCATTTGAGCGCATCGCGGATGCCGGCTTCGATGGGCAGTTCGGCTGTCCAGCCCAGCAGGCGTTTGGCGGTATCGGCGTTGCAGAAGGAACCGGCCACGTCGCCGGGGCGCGGGTCGGTCTCGATTTTCTTGATCTCTTTGCCGTACACCTTTTCAAAGGCGGTGACGAGTTCTTTGACGGTCACTCCCTTGCCGGTGCCCAGATTGATGACCAGATAATTCTCGGCCGGGTTGCCGGCGCGTTCGAAGACAGCGTCGAACTCAGAGAGGGCTTTTACGTGGGCACGGGCCAGATCCCAGACATGGATGTAGTCGCGGATGCCCGTGCCGTCGCGGGTGGTGTACTGGGTGCCGGTGATCTGGAATTCCGCCTGGCGCCCCTGGGCGGTTTCGACCAGTTTGCCCAGAATGTGGGTCGGAGCTTTCACGTAAAGTCCGCTGCGCATCTTGGGATCCGCCCCAATGGGGTTGAAGTAGCGCAGGGCGATGCCTTTCATGCCATAGGCGGCGCAGAAATCTTTGAGGATCATTTCCATCATGAATTTGGTGCGCGCATAGGGGCTGGAGGGTTTGAGAGGGGATTCCTCGGTGACCATAAAGCCAGGCACCACGTCGTAGAGTGAGGCGGAAGAACTGAAGACCACTTTGCCATGGCCGAGTTTGCTCAGAGTGTGGAAGAACTCCAGCGATTTGGCAACGTTGTCGAGATAGTAATCGTAGGGGCGGGCCACAGATTCTGGCACCACGATCAACGCAGCGCAGTGCACGGTGGCCTGAATATCAGGGTGATCCGCAAAGATGCGGGTGATGGCTGCTTCATCGGCGATGTCTGCCTGATAGAAGATACGATTTTCGGTAAATTCCTTGCGACCGGTGATGAGTGAATCCACGATGATGGGGGTATGGCCGGCTTCTTCCAGCGCGGAAGCAATCGTACTGCCAATGTAACCGGCACCGCCAGTAATCAGAAATTTCATGGTGACCTCGAAAAAAATAGGATGCCCAGCCAGGCCGGGCATCCTTAAGTATACCGAAAAAAAACGACGTTTTTAAGACAGTTTTAGCCGAGTAAAATTCCTACTCCAAAAGCGATGCCAATGACCATGAACAAAGCTCCCAAAATGATCATGACCATGCCGCCGGCTGCCTTGGGTTCGAGCACGGATTGACTGGGGGCGGTCGGGTCGTAATGCACGGTCACCTGGGCACCAGGGACGTAAGCCGCGATCTTTTTGGACGCGGTACGATAGTCGTAGCTCATGTGCCCAAACGAAAGGCGGGTGCCCACGTAGCGCTGCCCGATCAGCGAGTATTGATACTGCACCAGCGGTTCATAAGTGATCTGGGTATTGTTGTCGGAATCCAGAGAAGAGTTTTCCTGCAGACTGGCGGAAATGATCGTCCCGGTAGTGGTGGGCCACTCTGCGGCGGCTTTGGCTTTGCCGCGCAGGCGGATGCCAACCAGCAGCAAAACCAACCCGAGGATAAAAAAGATTGCCACAAAAACCAGGATCATCTGCATAAGTTTCTCCGACAGAAAAGGGTAATTTCATTATGGAATAAGTTTGCTGATTTGGCAACTGGGAATTTCAGTGCATCTTTACACGGGTCCCTTCTGTGGCCAGATCGAGAATGGCTTGCCCGGTGAAATGCACCCAGGCGGGGTCAGGAGGGACGCGAGTACTGTCCCAGACGATAAGGGAGGCTCCTCTGGCCTGCCACATGTCGGCAGGCAGGTTTTCGAGATCCGCAGGCTGCAGCAAAAGCACAGTTGGCACGACCTGGGGCAGCAGCGCGGGGTCTACTCCATTGGGGATCAAGATTTGGGTGTTGCCCGTGGTGATGAGCAGCGCGCTGCCGTTCTCATCCGCGGCAACGGCTTGGATCGTGATCTCTTCGTCGAGGCGCAGACTCTCGTTTTCATGCTGTTGGATCACGCTGATCCCTTCAGGTAGAGAAACTGGAGAGGTATCGTCGTTACTCTGGTAAACTGCTGGCAGCAGAACAGCCTGGTGGATGGGCAGCCGTTCATTCAGGGACTCGGCAGAATTGACGGAACTGCGCCGGGTGAGCAGCACGCCATCGAGGTGAAAGTTCCAGGGGGAGAATTCCTGGCTGAGGTTGGCGGCCAGGGAATTGACGTCGCCGCTGGGGTCGAGCAGCAGGCTGAAGCCGCGCGGAGAGCGCAGCATCACAACGGTTTCTTCCCCGGCGCGGATGATCTGCACGTGCAGTTCTCCGTCCGGCTGGCGCAGCGCAATGCTCCAGACCAGTACCGTTACCAGCACCAGTCCGGCAGCGATCCAGAGAAAGCGCAATTTCTCGAAGAATTGTTTGAATTTGAGACGCAAAGTAGCCAGTGTCACAACCACGATTCCCCCCGATCCCTGCCCAGGTTGCAGCGCTGCCGTTCAGGGTAACGACGCCGTTGGGGATGCGCTCCAGCAGCAGAACCATGCGATCAGAGTAGGCCAGCAGCGGCCAGATCACCGCGCCGCCGAGTTTGCCCAGCGGTGCCCACAACATGCCCAGAAGGGTGGCGACTGCACCGCCTTCCAGAATAAGCGATTGCACCGGCAGCACCAGCGGATTGGCTAGCAGAGAAGTCAGCGAAAGTTGTTTGAATTGTAACGCAATGATGGGCAGGGTGGTGATCTGTGCGGCAATACTGAAGAGGAAATATTCGCTGAGCGGGTCACTCAGGCGCGCACTGGTTTCTTCACTGGTAAAGCGCTGCAGAAATTTTTCCAATCCTTGCTGCAGCGGACCCGCAAAGAGCAGCAGCCCGAGAGTGGCGGCAAAGGATAGCTGAAAACTGGCATCCCAGAGTAAACGCGGTTCGATGAGCAGGATCACCCCGGCGGCCAGCGCCAGCGGATTGTAGCCACCGCCTTTGCGTCCGACCAGGCGGCCGGTAAAGGCCGCCGTGGCCATGATGGCGGCGCGTGCAACGGATGGAGAGCCGCCCACAAAGGCGGTGTATAAAAGAAGTAAGCTGACGGTGATCAGCGTAGTCCAGTTGCGGCTGCAGAAACGGGAAAAAACGGCGAAGAAGAGAGCGGCCAGCACGGCCATGTTGAACCCCGAAATGGCGATGATGTGCGAGGTACCGGTATCTTGATAGGCGTTTTTAACCGCTGCCGGCAGATCGTTGTCCTCGCCCAGCAGGATGCCTTCCAGTAACCCCGATTCGGGCTGTGGAAAGCTGCTCAGAATGGCGGTGCGGGCTTTTTGACGCAGCCATTCCATGCCTTGCGCCAGCCAGGGTGCCTTTCCACTGGCAACGCGCCTGACAGCGGTGGGGGAGTAAACGATGGTGTAGATGTCTTGCCGGGCCAGATAAGCGCGATATGAAAGCCATCGTTTTCAGACGGTGTCAGTGGTTTGGCGATGAATTGCAGTTCATCCCCTAGCTGCCAGGCTGCGTTGACCCCTGTCCGCGCCAGAAAGGTACCGCTGATACGACGAAACTGCTGGCTGACCGGGTCATAGAGTTCGCGTGCGCTCAAGGTGAGGTAAGTAGCGTCACTGCGATGGTCAGACGTCTTGGTAACCACGGCCGTGATCTGGAACTCGCCGCGGTCGTTATACCAGGCCAGATCCTGCGGGGTGAAAGTGGGTTGAGCCAACGCGTAGCGCAGCCCTCCTGCCGCCAGAGCCGCCAGCAGTACCCAAGCTGAAAGCAGCCAATGCCTCCGCGCTGGTGGGGATGCGAGAAAGGAATATTTTCTAGAAAGAATTGCGATCAGAGCAAAGAGAATTGCCCCGACTCCCCAGAGGAGTGGGGAGAGCGTCAGCAGGGAAGCCAAAATAATCCCTGCAGCAAAGGCAAGGATGATCCAGAAGAAGAACATGGCAGCGAGGCTTCAATGATTAGAAATGTGGCAAAAATGCCGGTACGCGCTTTTTATACTCCAGATATTGATCCCCAAATTCACGAACTAACTTGCGCTCTTCGAATATCGATCCGATGATCATGTACAGCGTGGAGCCAATGTTGAAGGCCAGCACGTTCCAGGTCATCCACGGGAAGAGCCAGAGAAAGATCAGGCTGAACAGGTACAGCGGATGGCGTACGAAACGGTAAAAGCCGCTGGTGTGCAAAGCCGCGGGCTGCTTGACCATGCCTTTGGGCAGAAAAGCATCGATACCCAAAAAAGCAAAGATGCCGGTTTGCAACAGGGTAAGCACGATGCACACGGCTGCTGCTGCTTCAATAACCAGGTTGAGGAAAACCCACGGCAGCGGGATGGCGTAGATCAGTGCATCCGGCATCAGAAAGACGATAGAAAGGTAGATGATGGTGAAGATGAAGCTTTGCAGGACGTAGACCAACCGATAAACTTTTTCATTGGTGATTCCCAGTTGCACAGCTACCCACTCTTTTACCTTGGCGGAAGCAAAAGCCGAATGAATGGCTCCATAAATCAGCCCTGCCAACAAAATCCATAAAAAACCAGTTTCGAAGATCACAGAATCAGCCTCAACTCAAGTATAGCAAAAACAAATGCACCACGCTAGAAGGTTTGATAGACAAAAGGAGCAATCTGGTCAGAGAAGGTGGCCAGCATCCCTAGGATCAGCAAAATCAGCATGAAAAGCCCGATCACCCACCCCGGCCAGTCTTGCAGGAATTCTTCTTTCTTGCCGCGCAATTGCAAAATGTCGAGAACGATGGCCAGGGCCAGGGTCAACAGCAGCAAGGGATTGGGCAGACCGAAGACACTCCATGAAGCCAGTGGCTTTTCTCCCAACAGGGTGACCCGAAAGAGATAGAAATCGGGTTTTTGCCAGTGCACCAGGCCGCTGAAGAATTGCAGTGAATGGGTCAGGCTGGTGTGGAAGGGAACCCAGGCCGCCGAGGCGAAAATGAAGGTGAGACTGGTGCCTAATGCCTGCTTCCATTTGGGTTGTTCGTTGGGAGGAGTGACCTTGTGCCAAAGCGAAGGCAGCCGTTCGATGACCTGATACAGGCCGTGCAACGCTCCCCACACGATGAGTCCCCAACCCAGCCCGTGCCACAATCCGCTGACGATCATGGTCACCAGTGGCGGCAGGATCAGGTTGAGGTATTTGGCATACTTTTGCCCGTGGCGGGCGAGCATACGCGAAAATGGGAAGAAGATGTAATCACGCAGCCAGTTTGAAAGGCTGATGTGCCAGCGGGCCCAGAATTCGGTAAAGTTGCGTGCCAGATAGGGCAGGTTGAAGTTGGAACTGAGCTCGATGCCAAACCACAGGCTGATGCCGCGAACGATGCCGGTGTAGCCGGCAAAATCATTGTACAGGGCAAATGAATAAGCCAGCAGATAAAGCAACAGATCTTGACCTGCATAATGCAGCGGCGCGGTGAAGACATCTGCAGGAATGAAATTGAACAACGGATCAGCAAAGACGATCTTGCGGAAGAGCCCGGTCACGACCAGCGCCAGACTGCGCTCTAACTGGGCGCGGTCTACGGGCCGGGGTTGATCCAGTCTGGGCAGGAAGGTGCGCGCTTTTTCGATTGGGCCGCTCAGCAGTTTGGGAAAGTAAAGTAAGTAGACCGCAAAGGGGATCAGCCGCTTTTCGGCGTGCAGACGCTTGTTGCGCAGATCGAGCACATAGCTGATCGCCTGGACCATCAAAAAGGAGAGGCCAATCGGGACAATGATCCGAGCGGTCTCGCCGGCGGCCAGCAGCCCCATCTGGGTCAGCAGTGGGCTGAGCGCGGGCAAGTAAAAGTTATTGTATTTGAGCACGAACAGGAACAGCAGGTTGAAGGCCAGTCCAAAATATGACCAGGCTTGCATTCGTTCAGGATGGCCTTCCATCTTGAGACCAACCGCATAGTTGACCAGTACGAACAGGGCCAGTACCAGCACAAATTGCCAAGAGTAGGTGGCAATGAATCCAAGCGACAGCAGCAGCAGCCAGGGGGCACGCCACGCAGCCGGGATTTTCCAATAGATCAGGGCTGCGGCTGCCGCACAGGCCAGAAAAAGGAGAGAGGGAATCGTCATGGTTATTTTCCCTCCATGGCTGCTTGCAGGCAAACCTGCTGCTGATTGCACAGGTCAGCCAGTTGCTGGGCCAGGAGCTGGCTGTAGACGGGAGCTCCTTTGTAATTCAAATGATGATTATCCACCCGGCCGTCCCACGGCAGCAGGTTGTAATCCAGAGCAGGCACGTAAGTGCTGCTGTTTTCTGCCACGATCTGGGCAATCTGCTGGTGATAGGCTTCGACCACCGTACCGCTTTTGCCAAAGTAAGCATAATATGTGGGGAACACCGGGATTTCGCTGACCAGCACGCGTACCCCTTGATTTTGCAGGGCAATGATGTTCTCCAGGTCTTGAATGCGGCCGGAATCCATGGTGTAGTGGGCAAACATCGCGTAGATTTCTTCTTCTTGCGGGTTATTGGGGTCAGGGTTGGCGTCGATATCGCGACCAGTTCGCTGATCTGGTTCGTAGCCGGCAGCAGTGGTGTTCTCCACGCGGTTGACGTTGGAAATGTAGGCGTCTGGGAAGGTGGTGGCGGACCAGTTACGGAAGGGCAACACGGTTTGCACTGCCGCGGAAGAGGCAAACAGCCAGCCTTTGACGTCCTTGCTCCCCAGAGTGTAGCGGAACCAGTCGTTATCCAGAAATTGCGCATCCGCTTCGTTGCCGTTGAGGGCGCTGTAGTCGCGGATTTCGGTGAAGACAAGGATCGTGCCGGGATGATATTTTTCGTTGAGAAGCTGCGCCAGAGTGGAAACCGGGGCGATGGTCAGACCCTCGACGCCAAAATTGAAAATGCGCAGATCCTGACCAGTGGCGGCTTTATAATCCGCGGCCAGGATGTCGGGATCAATGCCGGTATTGACCATTGAATTTCCCAACAAGATCACGTCCACGCCACCGTGCTGCTGGACGTATTCCTGCAGTTTGAACCATTTGATCTCGAATTGAGCGTGGTAGCTGCCCAGTGAACGCACCGGGAGGATCTCACGGCTGACAGAGGTACGAGCAAAGGCTTCCAGACCAACGCACAAGGCCAGAAACACTAAAACCCCCCAGATGATCGCGCGGATCAATCGGGAGGGTTGGAAAGGCGATTTGCCTGAAGAGGTCGGCTCAAGAATGGGAGTAGACATGCTTTGCTTGCGGAAAATCCTTCTCTGAGGTCAGGCCTGGGCCGCGGAAGTTTTGCCGGCAGCATCGCGTGCCGCCTGCAGTTCTTTCAGCCGCGGATGATCGGCATATACCCCCGCGGTAGCTTTCTGGCAGCATGACCGCGATCTGACACATGATCTCTTCGGTGATCGATTTTGAGCTGCCTCGTCGCGGTTTTCTCTTTGCATGACCGGGGCTTCGATGATGGGGCCAAATTCCGCCCGGATGCTGGGATGCTGGAAGGTGACGGTCTTTTTGAATGACCCAATCGTCCCGGTGATTGCCACCGGCACAATGGGGACGTGGGCGCGCAGGGCCAGAAGTGCAACGCCGGGTTTGCCTTCCTGCAACTGGCCGATCTTGCTGCGGGTGCCTTCTGGCGAAATGCCGACGGCTTTGCCTTCTTCAAGGGCTTTGACTGCGGCACGAAAAGCGCCAAAGTCGGGCGGTATCCCGGTCGAGCCAGATGCCATTGGCAGAAACGATAAACCAGCGGATCAAGGGATGCTTGAGATATTTGGTGGTGACCAGCGCGGTCATTTCTGGGCGGTTGGGGATCATGAACAGCACGGGGATGTCCATGCGGCTGAGGTGGTTGGTGGCCACCAGCAGTCCGCCGGTCGAGGGAATATTTTCCACGCCGACAAATTGAGTGTCTGTCAGATGTTTCATTAACCAGCAGATGAGTCTTCTGAGATTGTTGGCTTTCATTACGGTAACGTCCTCCTGGTGACCACTGGCTGTATTAAAGGTTACAACACTCAATGGCAGAAAAGTTACTCCACATCCACATCTGGGGTTTCGATCTTTTTGGTCGGTTTACGCGACTTGAGGGCTTCGACCACAGCCGGGATCAAAGAGATGATCACGATGGCAATCACTACCAGTGAGAAATGTTCTTTGATGAAGGGAATATTGCCAAAGTAGTATCCGCCGAAGAGGAACAGGGCTGGCCATAAAATACCGCCAACCACATTATAGGAAATAAAATGGCCGTAGGTCATGCGGCCGACGCCAGCCACGAATGGGGCAAAGGTACGAATGATGGGGATGAAACGCGGCCAGCAAGATGGTTTTGCCGCCGTGTTTTTCGTAGAATTCGTGAGTGCGGTCCAGGTACTCTTTTTTGAGGAAGCGGCTTTCTTCGTGAAAAAACCTTCGGGCCGATGTAATGCCCGATCCAGTAGTTGGCGGTATCGCCCAACACCGCGGCCAATACCATTAACAGGTAGAGTACCTTGATATCCAGGACGTGCTGGGCGGCGATCAGTGCGCCGGCAGCGAACAGGATGGAATCACCGGGCAGGAAGGGGGTAACCACCAGGCCGGTCTCGATAAAGATGACCACGAACAGGATCACGTAAGTCCACATCCCGGTGTCAGATACGATCTGGCCCAGGTAGTGATCCATGTGCAGGACAAAGTCGATAAGAAACGAAATGACGTTCATGCGAGTTCCTTTTGGGGGAGAGAGTTGTCTTTAAATAGTTTGGTTAAGTGTATCAGATAATTGCGGCATCGCCGGGGGAGTTGTGCGTTTGCGCAAGGAGAAATTGAGGACTATCAGCAGGGCTAACATGAATCCGGCCAGCCCCAGCAGTACCCAGACGCTGATGGAAGAAGCGGCGCTCAGAAAAGTCGAATTGATCGGCAGTACCAGACTTTGCAGTGCCATCGCCAGGGCAAAGAAATTCCATACCCCATGCAGAGTAACCATTGCCAGATAGATCAAGGAAAGACGGCTGAATTTATTATCTTGCCAGGTTTGTGCCAGGGCCCAACCGCTGATGGGCAGTGGTGAGCATGTGCAGCAGGCCGGTACCGACGCGGGCGACCACCGTGGGGCAGCCACATATCCCCGGTCGCGGCCCCAACAATGGTACTGCTTTCAAAGGCACCGAAGACAGCACCGCACACCAGACCAGCGGTGAATCCCTGCACGGGGGTCAATTTTTTGCCGGCCAGGAACCATACGCCCAAGGGTTTGAACAACTCTTCTGTTAAGGGGATGAGCAGACAGAAGAGCAGACCAACGAACAGGTAAAACTCGGGCTTGCTGAGCAGCGGGGTAAGGCGCATGACGATTGTCGAGAGATTGCTCTCCGTCAGTGATTCGGGATGGCTGAGCAGCGATAAAGCCTGAGCGAATTGGGATTGATGGCTCAACCAGAAATATCCCAGCACACCGGCGATGAGGAAGATGAACATTTCCACGAGGATCGCCAGTTGGGTCGAGACGAAAGCCGAGAAGGTCATCAGTCCCCAGGCGCGCTGTTTGCTGCCAAACTGCAGGCGGTAGGATCCCAAACTGAACAGGATCACGATGGGCAGCAAGATGGCCAGCAGGCTGATGAGGGCAGCAAGCACTGAGGGCAGGTGCCACGAATCGGCTTCATAGCCGGTGTACAGCAGTGCTCCCCACACGATCAGGCCACCCCCCATCCACAGTAAAGTGCTGGTGGTAACGCGGAAAACCGGGGCTTCGTGTCCGCGCAGGCGGCGTGCCGCGTAGAAGATTGAAAAGACGGAAAGGGTCAAAAGCAGCAGGCAGATCCATACATAAGAAGGGATCGAGGTCTGATTGAAGATAGACTGAAACTGCTGGTTTTGCGACACCAGATAGATGACCAGCAGCCCCAACAGAGAAAGCAGCGATAAGAGGGAACCAATGATTCCCAAGACAAGTTGCCAGACGCTGCTGTGATCGACTTTGGGTGTTGCCGGTGCCAGAACGGGCAGGGCCGGCGGAAGGGATTGTGGAAGCGGAGGAGGAAGGCTCATTTGACCTCGATGTCGATGGAAAGAATAGGATCCGGGGTAATGGGAACGGCGTCAGTGGCGGGGTTCCGCGGACGCAGGGTCTTGAGCACTTCCATACCCGAAGTGACCTGCCCAAAGACGGTGTATTTCCCGTCCAGGCTGGGAACGGCGTCATAAGTAATGAAGAACTGCGAGCCGTTGCCATTGTTGCCGTCATTGGCCATGCCGACCATGCCGGCTTTATCGAAACGCAGATCAGGGGTCAGCTCGTTGGTGAAAGCATAACCTGGGTTCCCCATCCCAGAATTCGAAGGATCACCGGCCTGGGCAATGAAGCCGGGGATGACCCGGTAGAACCCAGAATTGTTGTACCAGCCCTGTTCGGCCAGGAAAACGAAACTGTTGACGGCCCACGGCGCTTTGTCCGCGTAGAGCTCGATGACGATGTCCCCTTTTTCAGTGTGAAGGGTGGCGGTGTACTGCTTGCTTGGATCAATGGTCATCGGCGGGCATTCGCTGTAGGCTTTGGCCGGCAGTTTGAAATATTCCACGTCATTGGTGAGTGAGTCCAGACTGTAAGGAGGGGCCACAGGCAGCTCGTTGAAGAACAGGTAAGGATCGGTGGTTAAAGTGCCGGCGGCCATCAAGGTGTAGGCATTGTTACGTGTCTGCTGGACGTCATCTACCATGGTCTGGCTCAGCATATCGGTTTTGAACTGGGCGGCATCCAACCCCAGCTCAGCGGCCCGTTCGTAAGCCCAGTTGGTGAAATCATCCGTCGAAAGACTGCTCCAGTCGCTTTGTTTGGAATAGAGCTGGTTGGCGAATTGCCAGAATTTGCCTTGAGCCCCGGCGGCATTGGCGGCCTGAGCGGCCAGCAGATCTTTATCGTATTGTTCGCTCAGCGGAAAGTGGCGGAAAACCAGGCGCACTTCGTCGGGATATTTTTTCTGCAGTTGCATTAATAAGGTATAGATCTGCGCACTGGCGGAGGATTGGAAATCGCCGTACTCAATAATGGTAATGCTGGCCTGATCAGAACCATAACTCCAATCGTCTGCGGTGGCAGGGGGCATCAAAACCTGCGCTGTCGGATTGGCAGTGGGAACCACGCTGACGACCTGACAGGTGGCCGGGTCACTGGGAGTAATGGCTGTGGTCGGGACGGGAGAAGCGGTGGGAGTAGGAGTGATGGAAGGGAGAGGCGTGATCGTGGGGGTATGGGTGGCAAGGATCTCGGTGGCTGTGGCCGTGGCCGTTGGGGTACTCGCCGGCAGGGCTGAACAGGCAGAGATCAAGAAAATTCCCCCGAGCAGGATCAAGAAAGTCTTCGTTTTGAGCATGGTTCTTTCCCTCCCTTGAATTATTGTGGGTGGGCAGCCAGGGCTTGTCTGACCACGTCTTGTATGCAGGATTGTACCATTTCAGGTGCCTGGCTGGCGTCGATGGTGCGCCAGCGCTCCGGTTCGGCTGCGGCCAGTTGATGATAGCCTTCGCGAACCCGTTTGTGGAAGGACAGGGCATAGGCATCCAACCGGTTCCACTCGCCGCCGCTGGTTTGGCGCCGCCGCAGCCCGGTCTCGGCATCCACGTCGAGCAGCAGGGTGAGATCGGGGCGCAGACCACCCGTGGTGAATTTCAGCAGACGGGTCAGTTCTTCCAGATCCACGCCGTGTCCATAACCCTGATAGGCCAGGGTCGAGTCGGCATAGCGGTCGCTGATGACCACCACTCCGCGCTGCAGTGCCGGGCGCAGTACTTCCTCGACGATCTGGGCGCGCGCGGCACAGAAGAGCAGAATCTCGGTGCGCGGGTGCATTGAGGTATTGCCCAGTTTCATGATGACCTGGCGGATCTGGTCGCCGATGTTGGTACCGCCTGGTTCACGGGTGGTCAAAACCTCATATCCCTGACTGCGAATAAATTCTGCCAGAGCGGGGATTTGCATGGACTTGCCGCTGCCATCGGGCCCTTCGAGTGTGATGAACATGACACCTTCTTATTCGCGAAAGATGCGAACCCTGCGATTGGGTTCTTTGCCGTAAGACTGCGAGACCAGGTTGGCCTCACGCGCCATTTCGTGCTGGATGCGGCGCATGCTGGCGGCCGCAGGGGGCAGGTCTACCCAGTGCTGACCGCTCAAAACGGCCTGAATAGCCGATTCAGTTTCGTTGACAACCTCATCGTAACCGGCTGTATCCAAACTGCGGGTGATGTTGAACATTTCGGCCAGGGATTGCTCCATTTGATTGATGGTGTTGGCACGCAGTACATAAATGGGAATCCCGCGGCTTTCGGCGTCCATAAGGGGCTCCTGGTGCGAGCGGTAATAAGTACGCAGGGTCATTACGGCATCCGCCTCGGTGGCATCCCGCGTGATCTGGGCATTTAGCCCCAGCCGGCGGGCAGCTTGCTCCAGCCGATTGCGCGCGACTCCATAAGGATAGATGCGGATGACACGCCGGCCTGGAAGTATCGAGGCAGGTTGGGCTTCGACACCATTGCCATATACTGCGCGCGGTGCACTGGCTTTGCGGGCCTGCCGCGGAAATTCCGCGTCGGGAGCAGCGGCAGGTTCTTCGAAGCCGTTGCTGTAGGTGCGCCGCGTCCCTTGCGAAGGGGAATGATTGCTGGCCGCGGCCGGGCGTTGCGCCTTTTCGATGTGAATTTCATCGTTGCCATCGCGGTAACGCAGCTCTGGCGTGATCGGGTAGCCGCGGACGAGGGTATCCACCGCAGCGGCCACGTCGGGATGCACCACCAGTCGGTCGCGTTCTTGCAGTTCGATGAGCACGTCAAAAGTCGGCGGGCTGCGCCGCTCGAGCACGGTTTTTTGGGTACCGCGGCGGCGGGCTTCTTCATCAGATAAGGTAACTGACTCAATCCCTCCCACCAGGTCCGACAGGGTAGGGTTGAGCAGCAGATTTTCGAGGGTGCGCCCGTGTGCGGTGGCCACGAGCTGTACGCCGCGCTCGGCGATGGTACGGGCGGCCATGGCTTCCAGTTCACGCCCAATCTCATCGATGATGATGACCTCGGGGTTGTGGTTCTCGACGGCTTCGATCATCACCTCGTGCTGCAGCGAGGGGGTAGCCACCTGCATGCGGCGGGCTTTGCCGACGGCCGGGTGCGGCACATCGCCATCCCCGCCAATTTCATTCGAGGTGTCCACGATGATGACCCGTTTATTTTCGGCCAGAATGCGCGCGGATTCACGCAGCATGGTGGTTTTGCCGATGCCCGGTTTGCCCAGCAGCAGAATGCTTTTGCCGGATTCCACCAGGTCCTGGATGATATCGATCGTGCCATACACGGCGCGGCCGACGCGGCAGGTGAGACCAACAATGGTGCCGTGGCGGTTGCGGATGGCCGAAATGCGGTGCAGGGTGCGTTCGAGCCCGGCGCGGTTATCGGCGTCGAATTCGCCGATGCGTGAAACCACCTGGTCAATGTCAGCGCGGGTGACTTCGTCCTCGCTCAGGGCCAGTTCACGATCCACGAAACGGGCCATGGGCAGGCGCCCCAGGTCGAGGACAATCTCGAGTAATTTATCGCTGTTGTTGGCGGCTTCCAGTGCTTTGACGATGCGCGGAGGCAGAACGGCCATCAAGGCGTGCAGATCATCGGTAATTCGTTTTTGCGTCATAGATTCTATTATCCATCCAAATGAAAAACACCATTATTTTGGCGGCTCGAAAAATTTTTGAGTGATGCTGGCCGAGGTTTCGGTCTGCTGCTGCGTATATGGCAAACGACGCGCAGCCGCGGATCTGACCAGCAGCGGCAGGGTCAAGTGGCGCACCAGCAGGGCAGTATGTTCGGCGCTGGTGGCCTGAATCTCTTCCAAAAACGGGGTCAGCCAGGCCTGATACGAGCGCATCTGCAGATAAACCGGGCGCCCCAGCCCCTGAAAAATACGAGCCAGTTCCTGCAGCAGTTCGCGCGGCGCGGGGGCGGCGGGGTGAACGACGGGTTTCAGATAAATGCCGTTCGGGCCGCTGTCGCTTTCGACATAGGCGATCAGTTCACCATTATTGCGGCTGATCAAGCGGTGCACGTCCGCACCGGAATAAGGTTCAGTGGTTTGCACCAGCGGTGGAACCAGCGTCTGGTAGAGGGTGTGCACATTGGGTTCATCCTCGGCGGTCATGCGTTCCCACAGATATTCCTGCGGTTCCGCGGCGGGGAGTTTGGCGGGGAACTGCCATACCGTTTCCCAGCCGTAGATCGAAAAGGCGTTGTGACGCAGCTCCTCGAAGGCCGGGTCTGATTCTTTACATTCGGCCAGCAGATTGATGGCTTCCATTTCCCCGGCGCGCAGGGTTAACTCGTCCAGCAGTTCGCTGGCTACGAGGGCCGAGGAATTTTCCCCATTGGTCATGAAAGTCAAATGGGCAGAGCGTTTCCCGCGGGAATGCTGCACCTGACCCATCCGGTCAGGCTTGCCGTTCTTTCCGGTGCACACGGCAGTGAAGCTTTCATCACTGATGCTCAGGTGGGAGGCCACTGCCGAAAAACCCAGCGGGTTCCCGTGTGTGAGCATCAGTGAATTATCCAGACAAGAAATGTGGTTCCGGTAATGAACCAGCCAAAATAGATCGTGCCAGGCAAACGAACGAACGCTTATTTTGCAAGCTCCATAAAATAGCGGTGGAAGCGGTCGTCCGCAGTCAGCTCAGGATGGAAAGAGGTGGCCAGCAGATGCCCCTGTTGAGCAGCCACGATACGTCCATCTTCCAGTTGCGAGAGCACTTCCACACCTTTGCCCACACTCTCGATCAGAGGCGCGCGGATGAAGACCGCGTGATAGGGAGGGTTGGCTTTTTCTTGGCTGAACGCTGCAATTGGCAGGTCCACTTCGAAGCTGTCGACCTGGCGGCCAAAAGCATTGCGTTCCACCACAATATCCATCAACCCCAGCAGGGGTTGATTTCGCCGTGCATCCTTCGAAAGAAAGATGGCACCGGCACAGGTACCCCAGATGGCGTGATCTTTGCCAAACTGGCGTAAAGGTTCCATCAGGCCAAATTCGGTGGCCAGTTTCCCGATGGTGGTAGATTCACCGCCTGGGATGATCAGGCCGTCCAGTCCCTCCAAATGGCGGGGCAAACGCACCTGTACCACTTCACTACCGAGTTTTTCGAGCATGACCTGGTGTTCAGCAAAGTCGCCCTGTAATGCCAGGACACCAATTTTCATAATGAATTACCAGCCTCTGGTTGCAATTTTTTCCTCTTCAGGCATGGAAGAGATCGAACGGCCGACCATCGGTTCACCCAGGTTGCGGCTGACTTCAGCCAGAATCTGGGGATCATTGTAGTTGGTGGTGGCTTTGACGATGGCCGCGGCACGTTTGGCCGGGTCGCCGGATTTGAAGATACCGGAGCCCACGAAGACGCCGTCCACACCGAGCTGCATCATCAGGGCAGCATCTGCAGGGGTGGCAATGCCGCCGGCGGCAAAGTTGACCACGGGCATGCGGCCCAGTTTGCGGGTCTCCATGACCAGTTCGTAGGGGGCCCCGATCTCTTTGGCAAAGGCCATGACTTCTTCTTCGGGCATGTTCTGCAGGCGGCGAATCTCGCCGAGCACGGTGCGCGCATGGCGCACGGCTTCGACCACGTCGCCGGTGCCGGCTTCGCCTTTGGTGCGGATCATGGCCGCGCCTTCGCCGACGCGGCGCAGGGCTTCACCCAGATTGCGGCAGCCGCACACGAACGGCACTTTGAAATCGTGCTTGTTGATGTGGTGGGCTTCATCCGCCGGGGTCAGCACTTCGGATTCATCGATGTAATCGACACCGATAGCTTCGAGAATTTGCGCTTCGACAAAATGACCAATGCGGCATTTTGCCATCACAGGAATGGTGACTGAGTTTTCGATCTTCATGATGAGCTCGGGGTCACTCATGCGGGCCACGCCGCCGTCGGCGCGAATATCTGCCGGGACGCGTTCGAGCGCCATCACAGCGCAGGCACCGGCGTCTTCAGCGATCTTGGCATGCTCCGGGGTGACCACGTCCATGATCACGCCGCCCTTGAGCATCTGGGCTAACCCCTTCTTCACTTCAAAGGAACCTACTTTCTGTTCCATCTGCTTCCTCCTGCTACATAGTTTTTAAAACACTGCACTCCCATGAGGGCAGTCTGATTATCCAATGTGATTCTACCACGTGCCCTATTTTGGAGCAATGCGGGCGGAATTGCACCGCCTTATTAAAGTAAAAAGCCTCCGGTTTGATCCGGAGGTGAAGAAAATCATTTTGTAGCTTAGCTGATCTTTTCGAATTTGCTTCCCGGGCAGCCGCAGATGGGGCAAACTTCGGGAGCGGTGCGGGCGTGGGTATAACCGCACACGGGGCAGATGTAATAGTCGTAGCTTTCACCTTCTTTGCCCAGATTCTCGAGGGCAGCGCGGTACAGCTCTTCGTGGATCTTTTCGACTTCGTTGGCATAGTTGAAGGAGCGCAGGGCTTTCTTATCCCCTTCGGCTTCAGCATCCTTGATGAAGGCAGGATACATTTCGCTGTTTTCGTAATGCTCGCCCGCAATTGCGGTCTTGAGGTTTTCTTCGGTGGATTTGATCTCACCGGCGGCACGGAAGTGATTGTGAGCATGCACTGTTTCGGCAGCGGCAGCGGCACGGAATAATTTGGCAGCCTGCGGATATCCATCTTCGTCGGCTTTCTTGGCGAAAGCTAAATATTTGCGATTGGCCTGGCTTTCACCCGCGAAGGCAGCCATCAAATCGTCATAAGATTTGCTCATATAGAATGCTCCTTTTTCTATGTTATTTGGTCGAATTAAAGATACATCACATTTGAAATTCGCGCAATAGATTCAGATTAATTTCGGGTGAATCTACCCAGTCTTCCCTTGACATGACGGCAAAGTAAAAATACAATGATACAATAATACAATGATACAATTTGAACAAGAGGAGAGAATGTGAACCCACTTTATTTTGTCCTTGACCTTCGTTCGGGGGTTCCCATTTATGTGCAGATCGTCGAACAGGTGCAGCAGCTCGTTTCCAGCGGAAAATTGAAACCGGGCGATCAGTTGCCCACGGTGCGCCAGCTGGCCTCGGAGTTGCGCGTCAATTTCAACACGGTGGCACGGGCGTACCGGATGCTCGATGAGGCCGGGATTATTTCGACCCAACAGGGGCGGGGAACGTATATTCTCGACGCCGCTGTTGCCGGATTGGGCGACTGGCTCGAACTGGAAACCCTTGAGGTTCAGGTGAATCGTTTTCTTGTTGATCTGCTGCAGCAAGGCTTTTCACTGCCGCAGATTCGCGAAACACTGGAAAAGAAATTGAAAGAAGTGAAGTAGTTTTATTTTTTTGTGGAGGAAAAGATGTCTCATAGAATTCGTATGGATCAATCTGCTGCCAGCAGCGACCCGGTATCTCCCGTCACTTCTGGCGCTGCGCAGACGCGTGCTGGAAAGGATAGCCTGGAAGCCAGCCACATCAGCCCCATCGCTTTGTTCGTCTTTCTGGTCATTCTGACCGCGGATGTAATCCTGGCGATTATTCTGGATGGCCGGGGTTTCTCGGATGACTTCATCATGAAGATCTTTCTGCCGGTGCTCCTGGTGGCCTGTTATTTCCTTTTTGCCATCAAGATGGCACGCCAGTGGGAAAAAGCTGTGGTGCTGCGCTTTGGCCGGATGCAGGGTTTGAGAGGCCCGGGAATTTTCTGGATCGTCCCCATTATCGACTCGGTAGCTACCTGGATCGACCAGCGCGTGATGGTGACTCCCTTCTCGGCCGAAAAAACGCTAACCCGTGATACTGTGCCGGTGAATGTGGATGCTGTTCTGTTCTGGATGGTCTGGGATGCCGAGAAGGCCGCCCTGGAGGTGGAGAACTATTACAACGCGATTGCCTGGGCTTCACAGACAGCCCTGCGCGAGGTCATTGGCCAAATGAGTCTGGCCGAGATTCTGATCGGCCGCGCCAACATGGATGCTCAGCTGCAGAAGATCATCGACGAGCGCACCACTCCCTGGGGCATCACGGTGCAATCCGTTGAGATTCGCGACGTGGTCATCCCCACCGATCTGGAAGATGCCATGAGCCGCCAGGCGCAGGCCGAACGCGAACGCCAGGCCCGCATTATTCTGGGAGAATCCGAGAAGCAGATTGCGACCAGCTTTGCTGAAGCTGCCGATGCTTACGCCAACAACCCGACCGCGTTGCACCTGCGCGCCATGAACATGCTCTTTGAGGGTTTGAAAGATAAGGGGGCTCTGGTCATCGTACCCAGCAGTGCCGTGGATACCATGAACCTGGGCGGCATTGCCGGAATCTCCAGCCTCGCCAAAGAAAAACTGGCGGAGGATAAAAAATAGTCAGTCTGGCCGGGAGGAAGATAATCCCTCTCGGTCGCCTGAGGTAAAAACGTTTCACGTGAAACGTTTGTGAATTGGATATCGATGAAATGGATCAAGAAATGAGTGAAATCAACGCAATCGAAATTACCGGTCTGACCCATCGCTTTGGGGAGCGAACGGCCCTGAATGACCTGAGCTATTCCGTGCGCCGCGGGGAAATCTTTGCCCTGCTGGGCCCCAATGGGGCGGGGAAAACCACGACCATCCGTTTGCTGAATGGCCTGTACTCTCCCAGCGCCGGGTCGATCCGGGTGCTGGGGTTCGATCCCCAGACGCAGGGGCAGGAAGTTCGCTGCCGTACCGGGGTGCTGACTGAGACCAACGCGCTGTACGAACGTCTCAGTGCGCGCCAGAATCTGCACTTCTTTGGTACTCTCTCGGGAATGCCCGGGGCAGAATTGCGCTCGCGCATCGAGGAAATGCTGACTTTTTTTGGCCTGCAGAGCCGCGCTGACGAGAAAGTGGGAACCTTCAGCAAGGGTATGAAGCAGCGCCTGGCGCTGGCCAGGGCCGTGCTGTCGCGTCCGCAGATTCTCTTTCTGGATGAGCCTACTTCCAGTCTGGACCCCGAGTCGGCGCAGCAGGTACACGAGCTGATCCGTTCGGTAGGGCAGCAGGATGGGCATACGGTCTTTCTGTGCACCCATCACCTGGACGAGGCACAGAAGCTGGCCGACCGCGTGGCCATTCTCAATGCCGGGAATCTGCTGGCATTGGGCACGCTGGAAGAACTGGCGCGTCAATTCAACCCCGGCTTGTGGGTCAATATTGACCTGGCACAGCCTCTCTCTGCTCCCCTCGCATTGGGCGATTTCCGCGGGGTGGTACAGGTAAAGCAAGACGAACAGCACCTGGAGGTGCAGGTGGAATCCGAGAAGGTCTTCCCGGCGTTGGCAGCGGAACTGGTGCGCCAGCAGGTACAACTGCTCAGCTTTCAGCCGAACAAGGTGACACTGGAACAGATTTATTTTCAATTACAGGAAAACGCCAGGGAAGGGAAAAAATGAACTGGAGAACGATTCGAGCGATTGCTCAAAAAGATCTTTACGAGGCACGTCAGAATAAGTCGGTCTGGCTGCCGATTATGATTGTTCCGTTGGTCTTCATTCTGGTACTGCCGGCGGTGATCCTCATCATGGCGGGCAACCCTGAGATTGCTGCCAGCATGAACTCCGATCCTGAGACGGCCAAGATGATCACCCTGCTGCCGGCTTTCATGCAGTCCATGATCACCGGGCTGAATACGGCGCAATCCATGGTGGTGCTGTTTTTGGGCTATTTCTTTGCCCCGTTTTTCTTGATTCTGCCCATCATGTTTGCCACCGTTATCGCCTCTGAATCCTTTGCCGGGGAGCGTGAGCGTAAGACCATCGAGGCCCTGCTGTACACCCCCGCCAGTGATGCGGAGTTGTTTCTGGGCAAGGTCATGGCCTCGTTTGTCCCGGCCATCTTGATCACCTGGGCCAGCTTTCTGGGCTACATCCTCGTGCTGAATGGGGCAGGTTACCCGATCATGGGCAAGCTATGGTTCCCCATGACCAGCTGGTATCCGATGATCTTCTGGATGTCCCCGGCGCTTTCGCTGCTGGGGGTGGCGGCGACCGTGCTTATCTCATCGAAGATGCAGACCTTCATGGGCGCGTATCAGACCAGTGCTTCTCTCGTGGTGCTGGTGATTGCCCTGATGGTGGGGCAGTTCACCGGGGTACTGGCGCTCAGCCCGCTGGTAGGAATGCTGGTGGGGCTGGTCCTCTGGTTGGTAGATGTCTTGCTGACCGTGTTGGCCGTCAAGAGTTTCAACCGCAGCAAGATCCTGGCCTCGGAAGTCTGAAATGTTTCACGTGAAACACTAAGTTGTTATTTTTTTGGGAGAAATCTACTGGAGAAATGGAATTTTGAGATGGAAAAGAATGTTTTGTTGACTTTGATGTATATTCTGGCTGTGGTGATCGAGATCGGCGTGCCGCTGACGCTGGCGATCCTGGTGGTGAAAAAGATGAAAGCCTCCTGGGGGGTGGTGCTGACCGGTGTACTGACCTTCATTGGCTCTCAGGTAGTGCATCTGCCCATTCTGCAGGTGCCGGCGCTGCTCTATAAGGCGGGGATGATTCATTTGCTGCCGCAGCAATGGCCGATCTGGGCTTATGCACTGTACCTGGGCATTTTGGCCGGGTTGTGTGAAGAAACTGCTCGTTTGATCGGGTTCAAGGTACTCAAACAGAAGGCCAAGGACTTCAAGTCCAGCCTGGCGTTGGGGATTGGGCACGGTGGGATCGAGAGCGTTATCATTGGTTTTGTAGTGCTGGTTTCTCTGCTCTCAGCCTTGCTGTTCAATCCGCAGGCGCAGCAGGCTGCCGGGATGTCAGCTGATATGCTGGCAATGGCGCAAACTCAGATCGAGGCTTTCTGGGCAACACCGTGGCATCTGCCGCTGGCGGGTGGGGTGGAGCGCCTGACGGCGATCGCTTCGCACATCCTCATGACTATCCTGGTCTGGAAGACGGTGGCGCGCGGCAAGGCCTGGGGCTATCCGCTGGCCGTGCTCTATCACACCGTTCTGGATGGAGCTTCCGTCTGGTTGAGCACGCTGGGCCTGACCAGCTGGCAGTTGGAAGGCTGCCTGTCCATCTTCTTTGTGGTGAGTGTCGTGCTGATCTGGCGCTTCTGGGTAGGCGAAAAGAAAACCGCTGCTGCGGAGCCTGCTGCCCCAGACCCCGTGGTTCCAGCGGCCTGAAAACGCCAAATTTGAACTTAAAGGGCAAAAGAGACTCTCTTTTGCCCTTTTTTTTGTTGATTTGTGGAGATTTGATACGAGAACTGGCAGGTTTTCACAAATGAGCATATACTTTATTCTGACCCTGGTTAGCGGGGATCCTATGTACTTTTTGTGAGGTTGTCATGGTAATTAATTGGGCTGTGCTGGCATCTTATGCCTTCGCGATTATTATCGAAGTCGGTCTGCCAATAACCCTGGGTGTATTGTTGATGCGCAAATATAAGAACATCTGGGTGCTGGTGGTAACAGGGATGATCGCTTACGCGGTTGCCGAACTCATTCACATTCCGGCACTCAATGGTCTTTCCACTCTGTTCAATAACGGAACGCTGCCGATTCCTTCGAAGCAGTGGATTCCCTTGCTGAATGGCCTCATTGTGGGTGTGCTGGCGGGTTTGCTCGAGAACATCACCCGGTGGGTGGGCCTGCGTGTAAACAAGGATACGGCTCAGCCTTTCCGCGGAGCGATTGGTCTGGCCGCTGGCTTTGGCGGCGTGGAGCTGGCGCTGGCGGGTGTCTTGCTGGCGGTGGCTGCAGGCAAGCTGGTCTTCTACAACGCTGGTGCCGCAATCAGCGGAGGAGCTTCCACCGATACCGTGCAGGCCATGCTTTCTCAGATCAGCAGTTTCTATGCCACTCCCTGGTACTATCCGCTGCTGACCCTGTTCGAACATCTGGTGACCTTCACCGAGCAGTTTGTTCTGGCGATCATGGTCTGGAAGGTCGTTTCGCAGGGCAAGATGCTCTGGCTGCTGTGGGCCTTTCTGTATGAGGTGGTCAGCGAGGGTGTGGTCACTTTCCTCTCGGGGATGGGCTGGGGCCTGTGGCAGATCGAAGGCGTTCTCGCGCTCTTCCTGGTTCTGAACGTGCTCTTGTTCTACTTCTTCTGGAATGACGAAGGCGGACTCGACAGCGAGCCTGAGGAAGACGAAGATGAGGATGATGGCGACGATGACGAAGAGGAAGACGACGAGGACGATGCCGAATCTGATGAGGATGACGCGGAGTTCGAAAAAGAGGCCTGATCTTCTCGATCACTTAAATTCAAAGCGGAGCGGTGAATTCACCGCTCCGCTTTACTTTTCTTTAGCAGAAGGGGGAGTAAGAAAGGCAACTGCCCGGCTCAAATCGCTGCGCATGATGATCTTAAGTTGTTTGCCGGGAGCATAGTCTTCGACTTTGATCAGGCGCAGACAGTGATCGAAGGCCGGGTTGGCTTTGATCCAATCCCCAGCGCGGTTGTGTACCTGCGCGAAGAAATCTGAATTGAATACTGTGCGTGGATCGTCCATGTGCAGTGCCAGCGGGTAGATCTGTGATTCCAGCAGGTCCTGGAAGAAGTGCGTTCCCAGCGAGGGTTCGGGAGGCAGGCCGCAGCCTTCCCCGGCCAGTTCCACCAGGGCCAGTGATTTATAGATGTCGCCGTAGGCAATGGGTACTCCCAGGTCCGCGTTGGAACTGCCCCAGCGCCCCGGGCCGACGCAAATGAAGCGCCGTTCTGACAGGGCTTTGTTTAGGCGCCCGATCTCTCGAGCCAGTTCGGCGCGTTCGCTGGCGCTGGCCAGTTTGAAGTATTCTTTGGGTACCACGTAAACCACGTATTCAATGTTATGCAGGTTGCCCTGCGGCACCATGAAATCGGTGGAAAAGACGATGTCGTTTTCTTTCAGCCCGGCCGGGATGGGCTCGCTGTTGGTCTCGCTTAAATGGCTTTGCGGGCGGCATTGCAGCAGGGTGATCGAAAGGTTGGGTTTGCCGCTGGCGTCGGTATCGACGTGCGCGGTGAATTCCAGATCGACCGGGGAATGGTAGGCCATTTCGAGCGAATGCAGGATGATGCGCATGCGTTCAGCAAACGGAGTCCGGCGCAGGAATTCATCGAAGGTCAGCGCCAGCCGGTGCGGGTCGCTGATGATCGAGCTGCGCAGTGACAGGAAGTAGCCGTCCTCTTCTTCTTGCGCCAGGTAGCGCAGCGGCGGATAGTCGCCGTTGAGCACTTCGTGGACGGGCACGGTCTTGAACGAGTTGTCTTCAAGATCGATGAGGTCGATGTATTGCTGGGAGTAGCGCCGGATCGATTTCGGATCATTCGAGGGGCGCAGCAGCGGATGGCTGAGGGCGATCAGGCGCGGATAGTCGTTGCCGACCCGGTCCACGGCACGGGTGCCCAGCCCGCATACCAGGCGCACGAATCCGTCCTCAGCCCGGATCTGCGGGGCCCAGCGGTACAGGTTGCGGCTGAAGGCAACCCCGGCTGCGTGCGGCATCAGGTAGTGCGAGTATTGTTCGCCCTCGACGACCTGAATCAGCAGCGCCATGCGTTCGTCGTAATCGAGCAATCCTTTGGCGCGGCGGTAGAGCAGGGCATTGGGGTTCAGTACCGAGGCATAGATGCGGGCAACGGCACGCATCAGAGCATCCAGATTTTCTTTGAGGCTGAGCTGGTTCGGGCAGAAGATGCTTTCGTATTTCCCGGCAAACGAGGTGCCAAAATTATCTTCAAGCAGGCTGGACGAGCGCACGATCAGCGGTTTGTTACCTATTTTGATCAGCATTGTCTGCAACTGATCCAGAATGTCGGGGGCAAAGGTACCGCGCTGAAAATCTTCGACGATGGCATCGTACTGACTGCGCATTTCTTCTTCGGTTTTGTACTTCTGGTCGTTCCAACGGATGAGGTTGTTGATCGCCATGAAAGTGTACATCTCATCTGAACCCACGAAATACGATTCTGGGGTCGAGATGCAGGGCAGCACGTTCAACTCGGAGTTGTTCTTGAGAATATGCTGGGCCAGCAACATACCGGCGGCCTTGCCGCCGATGCGTCCCGCACCGATCTTGCGGCGGCGGATTTCGGCCAGGTCGCTGATGGTGAACCACTCTTTGGCGATGTTGATGTAGCGCAGCTGGTCGCTGATCATGGCGCGGATGAGCACCACCCGTGATTCTTCCAGACGGGCCTCGTAGCTGCTGCGGTCCTCTTCAGGCAGTTGCTCGATGGTGAGCGCTTGTTCGAAGACCAGATCGAGCGGGGCGAGTTCCGGGTTGATGGTCAGGTGCAGATCCAGAACGGGAATGCCGCGTTCTTCCATCACTTCACCGATGATGGCTTCGAGCAGCTCGAAGCTGAGGTGGCGGCTGAAGAGCAGGTCGGTCAGTTGGCTGCGCACCGCCAGGGTACGCGCTTCCCAGAGTTCCCTGGGTTCCTGACTGTACGGGTTCTCGATCCCTTCCACGCGCTGGGTGAGCAGGGCCTCATCCATGACCTGGGCCTCGAAAGAAGCGTCATCGATGATGCCGCGGCGGAAGAGTTCTTCGCGCATGCGCGTGCGAATACGCGGCGCCAGGATGGGGTACTGTCCCAGGGTCAGGATGATGCTCAGCAGTCGTTCGGAAGAATTGGGAAGAAAGTCCATAATTATTTCTAGAAATAATTAAGCTTGCGGATAAACTTTCCCCTCTCACGCAGAGAGGGGAAGGGAAGTTGCCGTGTTGAAGTTAGCCGAGGTGCATGGGCATGATGACGTGCACGAAATTGTCATCGCCGACTGGCCGAAGTACACCCGGCGCATTGTTGGTGTTGGTCTCGAGGGCCACGTTGGGAGCTTTGATCACATCCAGCACTTCGCGCAGGAATTTGACATTAAAGGCGATCAAAATGCCATTGCCTTCGATATTGGCTTCCACCTGGATGTCGCTTTTGCCGGTTTCTTCGGTCTGCGAGTTGATCTCCACTTCGCCGGCGCCCTCTTCGTTGGGCAGAATGTTGAGGCGGATGACGTTGTTGCCTTCGCGGGCGATGATCTCAGCCTGTTTGCAGGCCTTGAGGAAGGCCGGTGTCGCCATTACCGTGCGCGTCTTGTAGCTCTTGGGGATGATGGCGCGGTAATCGGGGAAGTTGCCATCAATCAATTGCGAAACCAGTTCGGCATCCTTGAGATGGAAGATCACCTGTCCGCGCCCGGAGGGAACGACCATGGTGACTTGCTTATCGGTATCGTTGGCGATGCGGGCCAGTTCGTTCAGCGCGCGCGCCGGGATGATGATGGAAAAGCCTTGATGCAGCGGATTGCTCAGCAGTTCTTTGCGTACCGAGATGCGGAAGCCGTCGGTGGCGGCCAGGGTGATCTCGTTTTCGCTGGCTTCCATCTTGACGCCCTGCAGCACGGGGCGGGCTTCATCCATCGAAGCCGAGAAGGCCACCTGCTGGATCATCTCCTTGAAGGAGGTCAGGTCCAGGTCGATGCCTTCGCTGAGATCGGGGACGGGCACCGGCGGAAAATCCTGCGCGTCGATGCCTTTGATTTCGTGAGCGGAACTGTTGCACACCACGTTCAGGGTCTGGGTGCGTTGATCCAGAGAAAGTTGAACCATGTCGGTCGGGAAGGTACCGACCAGATCGACAAAGGTGCGTGCCGGAACCGTGATGGAGCCTTCTTCTTGAATCTGTGCCGGGATCCAGCAGGTGATTCCCAGTTCGAGATTCGTAGCCGAAAGGCGCAAACGGCCTTCGTCTGTGGCCACCAGCACGTTTGCCAGCACCGGTAGGGTACTTCGAGGAGATACTGCATGGCTGACGATACTCAACCCATGCGCCAGATGTTGTTGCGTGACTGAGGCTTTCATGGACGACCTCTTCAAAAAATTAATATATATGGAGTATACAACGAGACGAAAAATAATTCTAGTCAAGGGCAGCTCAGGTTGAGCGTTAATAACTTCACAACAATTTTTTTACCGATATTTTACAAAATAATTCTCACATCTGGTTATAATGAACATTATGAGCAAACTGCACTCATCAATCCACCTTGGAGAAAGCGAAGATCGGTGAAAGAGCCTGAAGTTCTCGTTCGTGTGGATCAGCTTTATCACTCGGGCGAATATCAAAGGGCCTATGATCTCTTGGCAGATGCCTTTGCCGAGTGTCTTGATCAACGCTGGCTGCTTTATTTCTGGAAAGTCTGTCTGCTGGCCCGCCTGGGCCGGGAATCGGAAGCTGAAGAGGTGCTGCAGGAGGCGCTGGCGCAGGGGTATTACTATAATGAAGCTCTGCTGCACAGTGATGAAGATCTGATCACACTGCAGGGGCACCCTCGCTTTGAGACGCTGGTGACGCACAGCGAGGAATTGATCCGTGCTGCGCAGGCTCAAGCAGCTCCAGGCCTGACCTTGCTCGAACCGGTCGAGAGCAACTATCCCAGCGTACCGCTGTTGATCGCTTTGCATGGTAACCATTCCAATTCAGAGTTGATGCAGCCTTACTGGAATCATCTTTCGGATCAGGGCTGGCTGGTCGCTTTGCCGCAGTCTTCACGGGTCAGCGGCAATCATCTCTATAGTTGGGATGACCCCGATCTGGCTTTACGTGAACTTGGTGCGCATTTTGCCACCCTTTCGCGTAAGATTTCGGTGGACCCGGCGCACGTGGTGCTGGCGGGTTTCGCCAAGGGCGGGGAACTGGCCATCCGCGCTGCTTTGCAGCAGACCCTGCCGGCAACCGGTTTTTTATGCATTGCGCCGTTTTTGAATGATCTAACGGAACTTGAACCATTGATCTCAGCGAACCGTTCGTCTGCCCTGCGCGGCTATTTCATTCTGGGCGAACTGGATAATCACTGTACACCGCCGGCCCTGCACCTGTCTGAGTTGATGCGCCTGCACGGCATCGTTTGTCAAACCGAAGTCGTCCCCAATCTGGGTCACCGCTTCCCGGATGATTATCGGGCCGCCATTCAGCGCGGTCTGCAGTTTCTGGCATAGTTTGAATATCCCGTCTGCAACGGCCCCTGTTTCAGGGGCCGTTTTTTGTGCTGCTGCGCTACAATGAATGAAAATGAAAAGGAGTTCCCGATGCAAGAGACTCGTACGCTGACCTATTTTCCCGTTACCCCCAGATCGCTGGGCGGATTTTGAACGCTTGTTCGGCCCCAATGGGGCCTGTGCGGGCTGCTGGTGCGCCTGGTGGCGCGTGCCCGGCAGCGAATTCAACAAAATGGGCAAAGTCGGCCACAAAAACGTGATCCGAACGGCCGTTCAGGAGGGGCTGGAACCCGGTTTGCTGGCCTATGACGGCACGATCCCGGCCGGCTGGGTGGCTCTGGCCCCGCGGGAACAATATCCGCGTCTGGCGCGCTCGCGCAACCTTTACCCTGTGGATGACGCGCCGGTGTGGTCGATCACCTGTTTCTTCATCGACCGCCATTACCGCCGCCAGGGCATGATGGAGGGCTTGATCCGGGCTGCCGTGGACTACGCCCATGCCCACGGAGCTGCTATCGTCGAAGCCTATCCGCTGGACCCGCACGAAAAGATCAGCGCCGGCAGCCTGTATACGGGTGTGGCTTCCACCTTCGCCGCCGCGGGTTTCGTCGAGGTTGCCCGCCGCGGCGATCATCCGATCATGAGAAAGACTGTCTGATCCCGTGCACAGGGGGTTCTTTACACTTCTCCTGCGCTAACTACAACATCAAATGAAACACCCAGGGCCTCAAAATGTTTTTGGCCGCAGCGAATTTTATCTGATTCGCTGTTACGTAATTGCATCAAATTGTGGGTTCCTTTGGTCTCACGGACCAGATAAAGCGTTTGATCACCTTCTTTGATTATTGCCCAATCGGGGTTATATTTTCCTACCGGCGTATCGATCTGGAACCAATCGGGAAGCTTCACAAAGAGTTTGATATCTTCACGCTGGTCCAATTGACGGGCAAATTCCCGTTCGATTTCTGAATCATAGACAACATACTCGTATACTGACTTGTTCACTTGTAATGCATTGAGATAATCAACGATCTCTTCATTCTTGAAGAGCAGCATTTCCCACTCAGTTTCAGCGCCATTACCGGGTATTTTTTCATATTTAATGCCGTCTACCAGCAATCGATGCAGTTCGAACTTGATGATTCGAGCCACCGCATCCATAAAACGCTGTGGATCGTTGAAAAATTCGTCGAGGCGCCCAGAGTCGCATAAGATTTTGACCAAAGTAGAGCGGGTTAATTCGGTTTCGTTTTGCAGATAAGCCAACACATCAGGAATGTTTTGTGTTCGGTATGCTACCCTCTCTTCGGCTACGGAAGAGGGGGTGGTGGTGACTCCTCCGCGAGAAACACTCAATTGGCCGGCAGCCACATTGATCTTCGGCACTTGGATAGGATCCATTTGTTGGATAGCATGGACGGCACGTGAGACCAGCTCTTCTGTCTGGAACTCGACTCGATACGTGGTCTTGGGTTTGATGCGTTCCCATAAGGCCTGGAACTCAGGGCTCAATTCCACTTGTTTGCGTAAATGGTTCGTTCCCTCATCTCGCTCTTTGCGGATATGCTGTTCGATTTGATAAGAGGAAAGCAGGTCCACCACTACCGGCGCCAGCTCCTGATAAGCGGCCGGCAGGCTGAGATGGAATCCCGGCCGGCGTGGATCGAATGTGGGTTGAATTCGTCTGGTAGAATCCAAAAAAGACTGGGATACTAAAGACTGACATATTTCTTCGGCGGCGGAACGGCCAATAGGTTGTTCTTGACCCTCTACGACTTGAATCAATTTTGCGAAAGCGGTCAGAGGAACTTTACCAAAGGTAACCCCGCAATCTTCTTCATACTCATTTTGCAGGGCTTTGGCAAATTCCTCATAATTTTCATTGGCCATGATGTACAGCTTGTTGACAGAATCGTCGCGAACTCGAATACCATTCTGGTCCACCGGCAGGCGTAACCCACGGCCAATTTCTTGCCGCTTTTTCATGGCACTGCGTGTTTCATTCAAGGTACAAATCTGAAACACATTGGGGTTATCCCAGCCTTCACGCAGTGCAGAGTGACTGAAAATAAAGCGCAAAGGTTCATCAAGAGAAAGCAATCTCTCTTTATCTTTCATGATCAAATCGTAGACTTCATCATCGGCCTGCGTATCGCCGCGAGTATCTTTATAAACGCCCTTTTTATCCTGGGCAAAATAACCGTTGTGCAGGCGTTCCACCGGCAATTTAAGCCATTCCAACGCCTGATAACGCGGATCCTGTGCCAGTTCTTTCAGGACAGTTTCGAATTCATAGGCAAATTTCCCTTTGATTGGCCGGCCTTCAGCGTCATAGTCGCGGTAATTCGCCACGCGGTCGATGAAAAAGAGGCTGAGCACTTTAATGCCGCGTTGCTGCACCTGCAATTCTTTTTCGAGATGGCGTTTGATCGTATGTTTGATCTGAACCCGCCAGAGGTCTTCGCGAATGCCCCCCATTTCTTCCCCCAAACGCAGGACACGCCCGTTATTGAAGCGGATGTATTCATTGCCCGGCTCGGCATTGATCTCAGCAATCTCGAAACCATTCTGATAAACTGCTCGTTCGTTGGAAAGAGCAAATAAATCGACACCATTTTTCACGGAGACCGGTTTTTCAACAGGCCCGTCAGGCGTTTGCACCTGGATGCGTAATTTGGCTTTAATTCCTTGTTTGTACTCTATCTGATCTACACGGACAAAAGCTTCATTGGCACCCCCGTTTCCACTGGCGCTGGCAACGACAATTTGTTTGACCAGGCGCATCTCGAAGGCTTTTACAGGGTCAAGGCGATAGACCAGGTTATATGGATTCCGATGAGTGGCAGAATAGCGTAATGTACAAAGCGGATTGAGCGCCTTGATCGCTTCCTGCGCTTTTTCGGTATTATCCACGCTTTGCGGTTCGTCGATGATGACAATTGGTCGGGCTGCCTGGATGAATTCAATCGGCTGCCGGCCAGAGAGCCGGTCGCTTTCTTTATATATCACATTACTTTTTTGTTCTTCTTCAGTACCTGAAAAATTCTTTCGAAAGGCATCGATATTGATCACCATAAGCTGCAGCGTGTTGCTGGTGGCAAATTGACGCAGTCGATTGATCTTGCGGGCATCATAGACAAAAGGTTCATACCGAAGATTATTGAACAGCACGTCAAAATGGTCGCGGGTGATCTCGATATTCTTCAAGACCCCTTCGCGGATGGCTACACTGGGAACGACAATAATGAATTTTTGAAAGCCATATCGCTGCGAAAGCGCTAGGATTGTGCGCAAATAAACATAGGTCTTGCCAGTGCCGGTTTCCATTTCGACTGAGAAATGCGGGCAGCGACGAGTCTGGTTTGCGGCCGTATCGAATAATTCCCAGGCTTCGAGTGCAGTGGATTCATCAGGGACTTCAATATCGTTGCGCATTTGGATTTTGCGCGTATTTGCGCGCAGCGTTTCTTCAGAAAGAAGCAAATGGTTTCCAACGCCCAGTTCGGTCTGCGCCTGGGCGGAGAACATTCCGCCAAAATCACCGGTATGGATTACGCTGTATTCCGGTTCGCCCTGCGGCTGTCCATCGAATAGATCGAGAATGGCCGAGACTGCATCCAGTTGAAATTGCTGATTCGGATCAAATTGAAGCTTCATGGAATATTCCGTGTAATGTTTAATATTCCTTCTGTAAACACTTGGAAACTTTTCGAGAAATTATTCTTCGGGTCGAGATAAATACCTATCTTTCGCGAACCGGATACTTTTTGATATGTTTCATTGGTTAAAAAGAACAATTCTCTACTTGGAGTGCCTAATATATCTGGATCTCGAAATTTTCTTTCTCGTTGGTGCTTTATTAACCCATGAATACCGAGTCCATGTTCTACTGCTGATAGATCTCCTAAATACCAACTCTCAAGTTCACGACAAGCAATTCGAATTAAGGCTTCTGGATGATTGCTTTCTATACATTTAGTGCGTAAAGTTTCTTTGATCATTTTACAATCCGCACTATCTTGATCTCGTAGGACGATGAAGCGGCAATCTGGTTTATTCCAACCTCTTAATTTTGGAATCAGTCGTTTCTCAAGATCGGATTTTCCATCAAATACAATGAATTGAGTTTGGTAACCATCTGGAAGAATTTTTGGTAAATAAGCCTCAAGCATGACCTGGGCTGATAATTCTTCTAAAAAGAATACGAGCGTGGTCATCGTGGATCTGCCCCCTCGAAAAAGCCTTCTTTCCATAAATATCCCATTTGATCCCCTGCGGCCATGAAAGCCTGTAATTGTTTATCTTCACTTGCACGTTTTATCTGTGAATACCCCCCTTGTTTTGACAACCAGATCACTTCATTTATATTTACGGCATTCAAAAAATCGGGTGAATGGGTAGATACAAATACTTGCCCTCCACGAAGAGCATATTCGCGGAATTCTTCTGCGAGTTCAATGAGAAGCCTGGGATATAACTGATTTTCAGGCTCTTCAACACATAATAAAGGATGGGGTTTAGGATCATGAAGAAGTACAAGATAGGCAAACATTTTTATGGTTCCATCACTGACGTATCTGTCGATAAATGGATCGCGAAAAGAGCCATCTTTGAATTTTAGTAGTAAGCGGCCATCGGCTGTTTGTTCTGGAATGATGTCTCCCACTCCCGGAACGCGTTGTCGCATTTTTTCTAAAATCTTATTAAAAATATTACGATGATACTCATACAAATAATTTGCTGCTAGTTGCAAGTTATCACCGCTGGCTGAGAGATGGTCAGAAACGCCAGCAACATCCTTACTTCCACGAGCTTGATCGATATGAAAATCGGATACGTTCCAGTTTTCTATAAATTGCCGGAAGGCATTGGCTGCTTTAAATCGCTGAAATTGGCCTACGCCTTTGATCGCAAGAGTATCTTGGGAATTCAATACTTGCGCATCTCTGTGTAATTGTTCTTCTTCTTTATCGAAATCCTCCTCATTTGTTATCGCATACCCAACCCCGCGTGAGTAATCAAGAAAATGAAATGGAGAACCATGCGCTCCGCGTTTATAACGCAGAACTTCATGCTCGATAACCGGACGCCCTTCTTGGTTCAGACCAATTTCCAACAAATAAGTGACTAGTCTGTTAGCATTGTTGATTTGTGTACGAAATTGGATTTCAATTTCTATTTGTTCTGTTTCATGCTCCCGCGAAACAACTTCATGAAATCCTCCCCGAGTTTGGAGGGCGGTGGAAACATTAAAAGCGAGGCAATCTTTTAAGAAATGAAAGACATCAAATAATGTAGATTTACCACTTCCATTGGCACCCACAACGACACAAAATGAGGGGATATTTGTAAGAAGAATATTTTGAAAAACTTTGAAATTTTTAAGGCGGATCGTTTCTATTTCATAAACACCTCGCTTAGAATACATAGCATAGAAGGATCAATGAAAAAACTTAGGCTTGCCGTAATTATACAGGTGTAAAAAATATGGTCGAATTCTCTTTAGCCCTTGATACGTCGTTGCGGGGTGTCTTCTTAATTCGTGTCGTTCATCATCGAGCACAAAGCCTTTGACGATGAATTCGCGCAGGGTTTGGGTGGCCCACATGCGGAATTGAGTCGCTTTTAGGCTGTTGACCCGGTAACCGACTGCAATGATCACATCCAAATTATACAAATCCACATCACGAGTAACAGATCGATCTCCTTCAGATTGAACTATTCGAAATTTTCGAATAGTTGCCTCATCGTGTAATTCTCCCGATCTATAAATTTCTTTAAGGTGGTAATTGATTGTGTTCACTTCAACACCAAATAAAGCAGCCATGCGGCGTTGGCTTAACCAGAAGGTCTCTTCTTGGAAAATCACTTCAACTTTTGTGACCCCTTCAGGGGAGGTGTAAAAAATGATCTCACCTTCACGAGTGCTTTGATTTTCAGACATAATATTTTTCTCTCATAAAAAGACATTCTCAACTACGAACGACACGTCATATACGAAAAGTTTCTTTTGGCTACAATACAATTCGCTCCACGGTTGCCCTTGGATAATGGCCAAAGTTAACCAGCAATCCCAAGCGAAAGCCAGTGGCTTTCAGGTAATTAAATACCTGTGCACGATGCTCATTCCCGACTTCTTTAAGGGCCTTTATTTCAACGATGACCTTTTCATAACAAATGAAGTCAGGTCGATACGATTGGATCAAGGGCTTTCCTTTGTAATGAAGGATTAATTCCGTTTGAGCCTGAAAAGGAACATTACGAGATGTAAACTCTTTACTCAAGCATTCTTGATATACTGCCTCGAGGAAGCCGCAGCCCATCTCGTGATATACCTCAAAAATGGCTCCCTGGATTGCGAAACTTTCTTCTTTGTAAACAATTCTCCCATTGTTTTCGTTGCTTCGTGTTGTTTGGCGGTCCATTTGAGGAGTTTCCATTTTTCTTATTCTCCCACTAAATTGTTTCTTTGCCACGAACCACACGAAATACACGAAATAAAAGTGCTTTTTTATGTGTTTCGTGACATGACTAAGATTTTGGTTTTTTATCCTTTTAAAACCTTTTTGTTACCACGAACCACACGAAATACACGAAATACACGAAATAAAAGTGCTTTTTCATGTGTTTCGTGACATATACTAAGATTTTGGTTTTTATCCTTTTAAAACCTTTTTGTTGCCGCGCGCCACCCAAAAATCACAAAATAGAATTTTTTTCGTGCTTTTCGTGTGTTTCGTGGTCCTGATCACACCGTCTTGAAGCTGGTAACTCCCTGCGTCTTGAAGATCTGCACCGCGTTGGCTTTGAGTTGATCATTATGGGCAAAACCCGCATCCAGGCAAACCACACGCTCGGGTTTCAGAGCTGCAATAGCGCGGATGACCTCCAGCGTAAATTCTGGTTCGAGGCACACGAGCAGTTCATGGCCGGCAATGCGGAACACCTGTTTTTCAGCCAGCGTCAGCGTCTCGATTGGGGTGGTCAGCGCGAAGCCGCTCTTGAGCATGATTTCATAGAGAATATCTGGCTGGGAACGCCCGGGCAGGACGTGATCGATGTGCAGTTCAAGTTGGCGCTCGAGAGTTTGTGCATCTTTAGGGGCGTTGGCATCCCAGGGCTTGAAATTGGAGGCGTCGAGTTTGAAGACTCGGAAACCACGGTCCTGTGGAGCTTCGAGCGGGAGCTGTCCGGCTTCTGAATCGTTGAGCTTCTTGATGACCCGGCGCACTCGTTCTTTGGTGATCTCGGCAATGGTGGGATAATCCTCCCGGCCGGTGGGTTCGGGGAGCTGCACGAGGATAAACTTTCGGTTACCGCCATCCTCTTTGTTCATTTCAAGGACAGCCTGGGCAGTCGTTCCAGAACCAGCGAAGAAGTCTAAAACTAATGAATCATTTTGACTACCGAGTCTTAATAATTCTAAAATTAAACCATTAGGTTTTGGATTTTCAAAAATTGTCATATCCCCAAAAAAATCTATCATTTCTTGGGAGCCTTGTGTATTTAGAGGAACAAAATCCCAAATTGAGGGCCAAGTAATACCATTTTTGACGTCACTTAGAAAACGTTTTAGTTTTGGACGTCCTTTGCCATTCTCTCCAAAATAAATTTCGTTATTTTTAATTAAACTCTCTATTGTGGCTTTATTAAATCGCCAATTACCATTTTTCCCCGGATAATGTTCTTCGCCAGTTAATGGATTCTTAATTGAAAAGTACAAGGAAGGTACATACCTTCCACCTTTTACATTTGCCATTAAGTCACCCGGCGTCCATGGACCTTTCGGGTGATTATCAGGGTTCTGATATCGGGCCAACTGTTCTTCATTACGAGATCGCAAGTTCAATTTGATTTGGTCAATATTTTTTGAGAAAATCAAAATGTAATCATGATTGGCGCCAATTATTTTATCGTTGGGTGGTGTACTTCTTTTTTTCCAGATTATCAATTCTACAAAATTTTCTTCGCCAAAGATTTCATCGCAGATTTTTCGCAAATTCGCGACTTCATTATCATCAATGGAAATAAAGATCACCCCGTCTTCACGCAGCAGATTGCGCGCCAGATAGAGCCGGGGATACATCATATCCATCCAGCGTGAATGAAAACGTCCGTCTGTGTCGCTGTTGGTGCCGAACTTCCTGCCCTCGGCATCCACCTGGCCGGTGTATTCCTGGTAATTTTTAAGGCTGTCGCTGAAGTCATCGGGGTAAACGAAGTCGTTGCCGGTGTTGTAGGGCGGGTCGATGTAGATCATCTTGACCTGGCCCAGATACGATTTCTGCAAGAGCTTGAGTACCTCGAGGTTGTCGCCTTCGATGATGAGATTTTCTGATGTATCGAAGTTGACACTTTCCGCGGGGCAGGGCAGCAGGGTGCCCTGGCTGGGCGTTTGAATGGCTTTGTAGCAATCCGCTTTGCCGGGCCAGTTCATGCCGTAGCGCTCTTTGCCTACATCCACGGTTTCGCCCAGGGCCAGCTTGAGGCGCTCGAAATCGATCTTGCCACCTTCAGTACGGGCTTCGGGGAACATGTCGAGCAAATGCTGCCGTTTTTCGGCAGAGATATTCAATGAATTCAGGTCCAGTTTTTCGGGTTGGTCGGTCATCGAGTTTTCCTTATCGTTGCGCGTGTGCTTGGGGTGGCCCGCCAGTGCTTCATCCACGGGAGCCCCTGATTTTGCGGAGGGAAGGCAAGATTTATTTTACGCTGATTGTTAAGAAAAGCAAAACGCTCCCCGCCGAAACTCAGGGGAGCGCATGTTATAATGATGGTGCCGAAGGTGGGAATCGAACCCACATTCCCGAGGGAACACGATTTTGAGTCGTGCGCGTCTGCCAATTCCGCCACTCCGGCATGTAAAACAGGCAAGTCAGAGTATAACTAACAAATCTAAACGGGTCAAGGATTTTGAATATGCGTCTTGGAATTATTGGTCTCCCCCAGACGGGAAAAACAACGCTTTTTAACGCCCTTACGCGCGGCAGCCAGCCCACTGGCGCTGCCACCGGCAAGATCGAAATGCACACCGCCGTTGTGGATGTGCCCGATGCGCGCGTCGATAAACTGGCCGAGATGTTCGTCCCCAAGAAGACCATCTACGCCAAAGTGACCTACGTGGATATCGCCGGTCTCGACGGCAGCACCGCCAGCAAGGGCGGCAGCATCTCGGGCCAATTGCTCAACCAGTTAGCCCAGATGGATGGCTTCATCCATGTGGTACGCGTCTTCCAGGATGAGAACGTCCCGCACGTACGCGAGACGGTCGATCCGCTGCGCGACATTGCCGCTATGGATAGCGAGCTGGTGCTCAACGATCTCATCGCCGTCGAGCGCAAACTCGAGCACCTGGCCGAAGAGAAGAAAAAGGGCGCCGGCCGCGATAAGGCGGTCATCGAGCGCGAACTCGTCCTCTTCAACCGCTTCCACGAGGCTCTCAGCAATGAGACCCCACTGCGCGAGCTCGAGGTCAGCGACGAAGAAAACAAGATGCTTTCCGGCTTCGGCTTTCTCAGCCAGAAGCCCATGTTGATTGTCCTCAACCTTTCCGAGGGGCAGGCAGCTCCTGAAGTAACCAGCCTGCACAAACGCACCAGTCTGGTAGCCCTGCAGGGCAAGCTCGAGGCCGACATTGCCCAGCTTTCGCCCGAAGAAGCGCAGCTTTTCCTGGCCGAGTACAACATCGAAGAACCCAGCCTGAACCGCATGATCCGGCTTTCGTATGACCTGCTCGGCCTGCAGTCCTTCTTCACCGCCGGGGCCGATGAATGCCGTGCCTGGACGGTCCGCCGCGGGGCGACGGCCCCTGAAGCGGCCGGCGAGATCCATACCGACCTGCAGAAGGGCTTCATCCGCGCCGAGGTCATCGCTTATGACGACCTGATGGCGCTGGGCGGCATGGTCGAGGCCAAGGCTAAAGGCAAACTCCGCCTCGAGGGCAAGGAGTACATTGTTCAGGATGGCGACATTCTCAACATCCGCTTCAACCTCTAGAACAAACATCAACTCCCGGTTTTGCCGGGAGTTTTTATTATTTACGCTGATCTTCGAGATTTACCTGGAGGGCTCGTGCCTGGCGGCGGCTTCGATTGCCAGTCTGTTTTGGCGTTTCTTCACGCTGTCGCTGATGGCAAAAGGGGCGTAGAACAGCAGAAAGACCACCGCGGCCATGCCTTCGATGACGAGCAGATACCAGGGCCATGGTCCCAGCGCGTCCAGCAGGCTGGCAGTTTCGGGTTTATGGCTGGTGAACATGTAATTGCTGCCCAGAGCGCGGTTGAGGAAGAATAAGGCCACGTAGTACAGATTGCCGACGATCACCACTTTCAGCAGCGATTTCCAGGTGGGGCGCATGTGCTCGACGATCAGCATGTACAGCGCGGAAGCGATGATCAGGCCGTGCGAAACGAACACCTGAAAATAGCGAAAGTGCGGAAAGCTGTAGATGCCCAGGTCAGGGGTCAAAAAGGCCTGCATGGCGCCGGCAATGCCCAGAAAAAACGCGAACTCGAAGATGCCGTAGCTGCGGGTTACCAGCATGATGGCGCTCAAGAAGACAAACACGCTGCACAGGTGCAGTGGGAGCATGGTTTGAACTGTCCAGGTGCCGTTGACCAGATTCCACATGTGCCAGCCAAATTCGTTCACGATGAGGAGGCTGGCCATTGTCCAGCGGGTGGCCTTCTCGGCTTTTTCTGAGGGGTGCTTGCGCAGCCAGAAGAAATAGCCGATCAAGAGCAGCAGTACGGCGATGGCTGCCAGGTGCTGCAGTGAGAAGAGCTGGAATGCCGGGCCGTCGAAATCTTTGCCAAAAAAGTGATCCATCAGCGCATCCTGAAAGGAGAGGTAGTGTGATTATACAGTACCGCTTGAAAAAAAGGCGCTGTGCGGCCTTTCCAGAAACGAAAGATTCCCGAGGGGGTGTTTCTCTTAACTCGGGAGTCTCAATTTACTGATCAGCTGTTTTATTGACCTGGTTCCGCGCGGCGCAGTTCTTGCTCGAAGGCTGCCAAGTTCACCCGCGAGGTCATATCCAGGCTGAGCGGAGTGACGGTCACTACGTGGTCACCGCGCAGCAGACGCACATCGCTGCCCGCGTCGCTCGGATCGTCGAGATCGAATTCTACGGTGGAGCCCACCTTGTCTTTATCTTCGGTGGCTGCCTTGTTGAAGAACGGCTTGAAGTAGCGGCGCCGGCTTAAGCGGGCCATCTGCCACGGAGTGGCTGGGGTGGCCTCGGCCGGCACGTTGACGTTGAGCACGTCCACGTCATCGGGCAATTGGGTTTCCAGCATCATTTGCGCGAACAGGCGGGTGAAGTATCCTGCGGTTTTGAAATCCACCTCGGGATAGTTGAACCAGTCCTCGTTGTGCAGTTCCAGCGACATGGCCAGCGAGGGTACCCCGTGCGCAGCGCCTTCGAGGGCGGCCCCGACGGTGCCCGACAAGGAGACATCTGTGGCCGGGTTCTCACCGTAGTTGATGCCCGAAACCACCAGGTCGGGCTTTTGCTGCAGGATGACGTTGATGCCGATCTGCACGGCCTGGGTGGGGGAAGCACCCACGGCGTAGCAGGTCCATTCCTGACTGCCGATCTTGAGCTGGGTGGGTTCGATCTTGCCGTCCACGCCGTTGCCCAGGCTGCGGCCCGCCCCTGAAAACTGGATGCGTGGGGCGACCACGGTTACGTAAGCGATCGAGGCCAGTGCCTCGGCTGCGGCCCAGATGCCCGGTGAAAAGATGCCGTCGTCATTGACCAGCAGGATCTGTCGTTTTGAAGGGTTCATATTTTTGTCAACTTTCTGAGTTAATAAACGAAAAGAGCGGTGATTGACCGCTCTTCTGAGTGCCCCCGGCAGAATTCGAATCTGCAACCTTTTGCTCCGCAAGCAAACGCTCTGTCCAATTGCGCTACGAGGGCGGAATAACTGAGCGGTAATTAATATACTCCGACTGCCTCGAATCGTCAAGCTATTTCAAATATTGGTGATCGGGCAGAAAAGAATGCCCTCTCACGCCGTCGCTCTTGAACGTCTAGTGTTGCAAAGCGCCGCGAACAGATTGGCAAGCTTTCCCGTCTGCACCTGGCTCAGCACATCGGCTGAATTAGCCCTCTTCCTTCCTTCTTTGTAAATAGTTACTGCTATCTTTGGCACTGCTTGCAAAGGGTTTAATTTTCTCGCTTTATCCATAGATCAAAAACCCCATCGTCCTTTTTTTGCAGCCAGCTATCTGAGCCTATAATTTCTTGATTCAACTGAGTATCTTTTGCATAAGTAATGAGTACCGTTGGATGCAGGGATAACTTTGCAATGAGATCATTTAAACAACTCCATGACTGCATTTTTTCGCAAACCAGTGCGTCTGCGTAGGTATTACTGTCAGAAGTGGTCCCAACCCATTCGCCGCCCCAGCTTCCAATGGATGGTTTTAATTTTAAAAGATAGGGCAGCCATTCGGTTCCCTGAGTACTTCCACCCTCTAATTCACCAACGAAAAGAAATTCGGCACTGGATGGGACGTTTTGCCGGACATAATTTGTAAATGCCAATGTTTCGGAATCGAAAGCTGGTGTAACTCGCATAATTTTTTGAGCTTCAGAACTATTGATCACGACCAGGCAGGCGATCAAGAAAGTAAGTCCGGCGACAGAAAGATTCTTTGATATCTTTTGTAATTGGAACGCCCGGCATAATTGATTGAGGATGACACCAGCAGAAATAGCGCCGATCATTATCAGGAAACGGCCATTCTCGGATGAGCTGAACATCAATCCAAATGCCAACAAGGGCAGAAAAATATCTCCGTTGAGCAGCAAATAAAGGAGCCCCAAAATAGCCAGACCTGCAAGATAAGGGTTCGACAGCAGGCTTTCCAGGCTGATTGCTAACCAGGGGAAGAGGGGTTTTTCTCCCGATAAGATTGACAGGAAATAGGCATTCCCGTGGGATCCAAATGCGTTAATGAAAACTGTCCAGCCAAACCGGGTCACGACCAAAACCCACCACGGGGACGAAAATAGAATGCCGGCCAGTCCAGTAAGAATAGCTGTCTTCCAGCGATTGATCGAAAAGGGTTTGACCAGACAAGACACCAGAAGAACTAAAGCGAAAATGAATGCATATCCCAGATGGCACAAAAGGGTCAACGCAAAGAACAGGCCTGATAATAGAAGGGTACGCACCCGAGCCTTTTGAACAGCCTCAGCAAATACCAGTAGTCCGGCCAACAAGAAGACCAGCGCTAGCGAACGGAAAATTCCTCCAGCAGTGGCCTGAATATCATAAAGAAGACTGGAATATCCCATCAGGATTGCGGCGATCCAGCCTACCGTTTTTGATTTCGTATACCTGGCTACTAGAAAATAGAACAGTACAGTTGCAATCAAATAAAAAAGTGGGGCAGCAAAGCGAACGTAATCGAAAGCGGAAATCGAAAACACTTTCGTTGTGAGGGCCATCAGGTAGGCACCCAAGGGTGGATAAGAAATGGAATTCCACCTGGACCGTAATAGGGGATTGTTTTGGGCAAAAGGAAATAGTTGTTTGCAATTTCTTCAGCCATCTGCGAATATAAACCAGCAAAACCCAATGGAAAATGATAACGGAAAGAGTTAATAAACAAAACTGGAGCATTGATGATTATTAAAAACAAAATGGCCGGGCCTGGCCTTTTGAGTAAATTCTCCCAGTCATTCACATTTTTGTTCAAATTTTGAACCCCGAGCTTTACTTCAGAAAGTATCTTTTTTCGAAGTTCCAGACCAAATTGCCAGCGATGCATCCATTCCTGAAAAATCAACCAGGAGGTTGACATTACAAAGCCAAGAAAGAGAATGGGTAAAAGCCTCGAGAAAAAGACTGTTCTGGGGCCAAGTATTTTCATTAAAACACTCAGTATTAATAAACCACATACAAGTCCCCAAAAACTTGCGGCAGCATGGATGAATCTTGAATCACAAATTTTAGCGAACGTGGTTTTAAACGTTGTTTTTCTTACCAATACCCATTCTGTACAAAAAAGAACTAGCACCAGAACAGTAATGAGGATGAACACAAATCTTTGCAATGAAAAATTCAAGAAGAATGGATTTTCAGTTAACGAAGGGGTCAATCCCAGCCACAGACTGGTGAAAAGCGAAGCAATGATATTGACTAAAAAATAAATGCCAGGCTCTTTTTTTTGACTCATGATTTTCCTTGTATCGGATTGCACTGGAGATAGTGAGTTGCTTTGATCAACTATTGACGTTGCGGCTTCTGAATTTATTTTGCATTGGTTGAATTGTTTTGCAGCAGTTCGACGGTTGCGTGTGTGTTGGTCTCGATGGCAACCAGAATGTTGAAGCATTCCCCTACCGCGAAGAGCAGCATTCCCAGCCCGGCGCCAATGAAGAAGAGCAGCACGCCTGTCAGCAGTCCGATCAACAGCCCTGTGCCGGGCACGATCTGCGTCAGGCCCAGTTGAATCAGAAAGGCATCCGTGTTGGCCAGTGCCAGCGGTGCGACGACCAGGCTGATTACCCCCAAAAACAGGCCGATCAAGCCGACGCCTTTCAGAATTTTGCTGATCAAGGTTAAACCGCGGTAGGGACTGTTCATATTTGCTCTCTCGTTTGTTTTCCCCATTATAGCGTTAAAAGACCAGATGCCAGGGTGAGGGGGGCACTCTGGCATCTGGCTACTCTTATATTACCATGATTTCTTTTGATTTGTCTAGTAAATTTGACGAATAAGTTGTGAAGATTTTGGGGCTACCACACCAGGATCACGGCCAGCACAACCTCTGAGATCAGACTGATGATATTGGATTGCACCGCGGCGTGATCGACCACGATCGAAATGGCGCGGACCAGTGCGATGGCGGCAAAGGCAATCCCCAGCATCTTGAAAACCTCAGGGGTGCGGAAGAGCAGCACGGCGACCGCCAGCCCCAGAAAGACCCCGCCCATGACGGCGCGGATTTCGCTGGTCGCGCGCGGGCTCGAGGCCTCCAGCCCGGTGAAGCCTTTGATCGAGGCCGGCCAGAAGATCGAGATGACCCCAGTGGCCAGTGTCACGGCCACCGCTACATATTTGAGAACAATCAGCCAGTTCATTTTTCCTCCTTGATTACTTTGATTATAGCAATGCTGATTGCGGTTTACAGGGCCGCGGCAGTTTTGTACAAGCTTTCGGCGGGAAATTCTTATCTGATTCTTACAAAAAAGGATTGAATATTAGGATAAATAAGAGTATTATTATCATAAATAAGCAATAAAATATATCTAACAAAAAAGAGACACTCTTTATGACAACACTATTCGAACTTCCTAAACTGAAATTTGCCTTTGATGCACTTGAACCTGCTATCGATGCCCGCACGATGGAAATCCATCACGACAAACATCATGGCGCTTATGTCAACAATCTCAATAAAGCTCTCGAATCTGCCCCTGAATTCTACGGGCAGCCGATCGAACAGGTCCTTCGCGACATCAAAAAGGTTCCTGAATCGATTCGGACAGCCGTCCGTAACAACGGCGGCGGCCATGCCAATCACTCCCTGTTCTGGGAGCTGTTGGTGCCAGGAGGTGCCAAAACCCCTGCCAGTGCTTTACTGACGGACATTGAAAAAACCTTTGGTTCCTATGATGCCTTCACTGAGAAATTCAGCGCGGCCGCGGCCAGCCGGTTTGGTTCGGGTTGGGCCTGGCTGGTGCTCGATGGAGACAAGAAGCTGCAGGTATATTCCACGGCCAATCAAGATAGTCCGTATATGGATGGGCACACTCCTTTGCTCGGCCTGGATGTTTGGGAGCATGCTTATTATTTGACCTATCAGAATCGCCGCCCTGATTACATCAAGGCTTTCTGGAGCCTGGTGAACTGGGACGTAGTGTCTGATCTTTACAAATCCAATCGGTAAGACTTTGAGATCCTTTTTGCTGCTCTGGGTAAAGGTGAGATCGTAGTCACGGATCCGCTTCAACAGGGTGGAAGTCAGCGGACCTGAACCGCAGTTATGATCTCCGTACTTCAGACGCAAAGAGATGACTCAATTCATACACCTCCCGGTTCACCCCGGGAGGTTTTATTTTGGAGCGGTTTGGTGGCAATTTTACGCGTTCCTTTCTGTCAAATTTTTCGTTTGGATGTAAAATGAAAGCGCATATAGTTTGTCTTTTTTGATATATATATGCAAAGGCGAGAATAAAAGAATAGATAGACCTCTTCAGACCCCATCCTTTATAGAGGTGTTCCCATGTTGATCGAGTATGTTCCCATCCTTGTTTTGACCGTCCTGGCGACCGCGCTGGGAGTGTTGGTGGTGGTCATCGGGCGAATTTTTGGTCCGCATCGCCCCACCCGCAAGAAGGGCAGCCCGTATGAATCGGGTATGCTGCCGTATGGTGCTGGTGCGCGCCGCATGTCGGTGCGTTACTATCTGATTGCGGTTCTTTTCATTTTGTTTGATGTTGAAGTGATCTTTTTGCTGCCCTGGGCGGTGACGTTTCGCCGGCTGGGGCTTTTCTCGTTGATCGAGATGTTCGTTTTCATTGCTATTTTGACGGTAGGCTACGTTTACGTCTGGAAGAAGGGAGCTTTGGAATGGGAATAGAGCAAAAAGCAGGCAATATGGGGGTGGTCACGACCACGCTCGAGCAGGCCGTCAACTGGTCGCGTACCAATTCGATGTGGCCCATGCTCTTTGGTCTGGCTTGCTGCGCTATCGAAATGATGGGCGCCCAATCCGCGAATTATGATATGAGCCGCTTTGGCATGGAGCTGATGCGGGCCAGCCCGCGCCAGTCCGATCTGATGATCGTGGCCGGGCGCGTTTCGCAGAAGATGGCCCCTGTCTTGCGCAATTTGTACGATATGATGCCCGATCCCAAGTGGGTGATCGCCATGGGCGATTGCGCAGCTTGCGGCGGCGTTTTCAATAATTACGCTGTGCTGCAGGGTGTGGATGAGATCGTCCCGGTGGACGTGTATATTTCCGGCTGTCCGCCGCGCCCGGAGGGGTTGATCAACGGGGTGATCTTGCTGCACAAGAAAGTGGCCGCTGAAAAGCTGGCCAACTGGAAATAGGAGCGCACATGGACGAGAATTTACACTCTGCTGTGTCTGCCGTGACCGAGCGCTTTGGGGCGACGGCTTCTGAATTCCACGGTGAGACCACTTTGCTGCTCCCGGCGCAGCACATCGTTGCGGCTCTGCGCACACTGCGCGACGAGTTTCATTATGATATGCTGCCGCTTGAAACAGCAGTTGATTATTACCCGCAGACGGCACCGCGTTTTCACGTGGTCTATGGGGTGTACTCCACCCGGACCAGCGCCTACCTGTTCCTGCGCGTGCCGGTCGCGGCCGACCCGGCCGAGGTCGATACCGTGGAAGGCGTCTATCCCAGTGCCAACTGGCGCGAGCGCGAGATCTGGGACCTTTTCGGCATTCATTTCCGCGGGCATTCCGACCTGCGCCGCATCATGATGCCGCCCAACTGGGAAGGACATCCGCTGCGAAAGGATTATCCGCTGGGGTATGAAGAAGTGCAGCACACCTTTAATTACGAAGAGATCCAGTTGCAGAAACCGCATGGGGAGAGGTGAGCATGAGAGAAATTCAAGAATTTACCCTCGATGAATTACGCCATCTCTTCAGCCCGCGCGCGCAGACCGGCGAGACGATGGTGCTCAATATGGGCCCGCAGCACCCCTCTACTCACGGCGTGCTGCGTCTGATCCTGGAACTCGACGGCGAGATCGTGGTGAATTGTGTGCCGGATATTGGTTTTCTGCATACCGGTATCGAGAAGAATATGGAGTACAAAACCTACGAGAAGGCCGAGGTCATGACCGACCGTATGGATTATCTGTATTCCATCGGCAACAACCTGGTGTATTGTCTGGCGGTGGAAAAGCTAACCGGCCTGCAGTCCCCGCCGCGCGCGGATGCCATCCGCGTGATCCTGTCGGAGCTTTCCCGTATCCAGTCGCACCTGATCTGGATCGGTACTTCGGCTCTGGATCTGGCGGCAATGTCGGTCTTTTTGTACGCTATGCGTGATCGCGAACAGATTCTGGATATCTTCGAGATGGTTTCCGGGCAGCGCATGATGACCACTTACATTCGCCCCGGCGGCCTGTGGCGCGACGTGCCAGCGGAGTTCGAGGCGGCGGTGCGCCAGGTGATCGACATGCTGCCAGGCCGTTTTGACGAATATGAAGCGCTGCTGACCAAGAACTTGCTTTTCCGCGAACGTACTCAGGGCATTGGCAAGATCGATACTGCCACGGCCCTGGCCTGGAACGTCACCGGCCCGGTATTGCGGGCTACCGGCCTGGCTCACGATCAGCGCAAAAGCAATCCCTACTGCGGATATGAACAGTACGATTTCGACATTCCTACCCAGACGGAGGGCGATGTGTATGCCCGCTATCTGGTGCGGGTGGCGGAGATGCGCGAATCGGTCAAGATCATCCGTCAGGCGCTCGAAAAGATGCCTTACGGCCCGGTGCGCGACAACAATCGCAAGTATGTGCCCCCGCCGCGCTCTGAGATCGGGGTCAGCATGGAATCGCTGATCCATCACTTCAAACTGTGGACGGAGGGGTTCACCCCGCCGGCGGGGGTCGGTATACAGTTCCATTGAGTCCCCACGCGGCGAGCTGGGGGTCTTCCTTGAATCGGATGGCAGCCCCAAACCCTATCGGGTGCATTACCGCACGCCGTCCGTTCCCCTGCTGCAGATCATGCCGATCCTGACCAAAGGCCATTTTGTGGCCGATGTGGTCGGCATCATCGGAAGTATCGATATCATTTTGGGAGATGCAGATCGATGAGCACATTTACCCAAACGCACAAAGAGGAAATTGTCCGCATCCTGGCCGGTTATCCGGCGGACCAGAAACGGGCGGCGGTCATGCCGTTGCTGCATCTGGCTCAGCAAGACGCCGGTTACATCAGCGGCGAGGTCTTGCAGGAGATTGCCGTGATCTGTGAAGTGACCTCCACCGAGGTGGCTTCGATCGTGGGCTTCTACACCATGTTCCATGACGAGCCCGCGGGCAAGATTCGGTTGATGGTATGTACTGACGTGGCCTGCCGGCTGCGTGGCGCGCGCGAATATTTGACGGCGCTGTGCAGCGAGCTGGGCATTGCCCCCGGGCAAACCACTGCCGATGGTCTGGTGACCATCGAAGAGGTCAAATGTATCGCGGCCTGCGATCACGCCCCGGTCTTCCAATCGCAGATGGGCGACGAGGTCGAATACCACGAGAATCAAAATCCGGCGCGGACGCTCGACTGGATCCGCTTGATGACGGCTTCATTGAAATCCTCTCAGGAGGCGCGCCATGAGTGAGCTTTATTTGCTGCGTCATCGTGAGATCTCCGGTCTGAACCAGCTCAAGGCCTATCTGGAAGACGGCGGTTTTGCCACCTGGAAGAAGGTGGTTACCACCCTCAAACCTGAAGAAGTGACCCAACAGGTGAAAGACTCTGGCCTGCGTGGCCGCGGTGGGGCCGGGTTCCCGACCGGTGTCAAATGGTCGTTTTTGCCCAACAATATCTGGCCGCATTACGTGGTGGCCAATGCTGATGAATCTGAACCGGGCACGTTCAAGGACCGCGAGGTGCTTGAGAGCAACCCCTTCCAGTTCATCGAAGGATTGATGATTGCTTCATACGCGGTGCAGGCCCACGATTCCTATGTTTATTTCCGGGGTGAGTTTTCGCAGATTGCGCGCAAATTCGAAGATCGCCTGCAGGAACTGACGGCCAAGGGGCTGCTGGGGGATCGTCTCTTCGGCACTGATTACTCTCTGCGCATCCATGTACACCTGGGGGCGGGCGCCTATATCTGTGGTGAAGAAACCGCTCTGCTCTCTTCTATCGAAGGCCATCTGGGCCAGCCGCGCCTGCGCCCGCCTTTCCCGGCGGTGGTGGGGCTGTTTGGTAAGCCAACGGTCATCAATAACGTCGAAACGCTCACCAATCTGCCCATCATTTTGGGCAAAGGAGTAGCTTACTTCCGCTCGCAGGGACGGAGAAAAGCCCGGGCACCAAGATCTTCTGCCTGTCGGGCCGCGTCAAGAACCCGGGCAACTATGAGCTGCCGCTGGGGACGACCTTCCGCGAGCTGATCTATCGCTACGGCGGCGGCATCATCGATGATGCTGCCATCAAGGTCATCATGCCGGCCGGGGCTTCTTCCTCGCTCATCCCCGCAACGGATGCCGCGCTGGATACCCCGATGGATTATGAATCGGTGCCCGCGCTGGGGGCCCAACTCGGCTCTGCTTC